>OHUD01000320.1_pt1 | contig 25273 bp, 25 predicted proteins | sample 1579021 | NCBI WGS metagenome assembly OHUD01 (sample SAMEA3879597, study PRJEB24766) | human gut metagenome | biome: human-associated habitat; feature: feces | place: USA | collected 1985/1987
TGCGGATGTTGTCTCTTGCCATGTAGTTCCTCCGAAATTTATAGGATCCAGTCCTCGACGGCTTTGATGCCGCCGTTTTCCAGGTAAACGCGGGGTACCCGGCGGGAAACGCCGCAGAGCACCTCGTAAGAAATGGTATCGGTCTTGCGGGCGATGGTCTCGGCACTGTCGCTCACCGTGCCGCCCCAGAGGATGGCCTCATCCCCCTCCCGCACGTCGGGCAGGGCGCGTCCTACGATAACGGACATGGCATATTCGATATAGGATTGCTCCATCTCCGGCACCAGAGGAGATTCCACGATTCTTTGTTCCGGATACCGGATCTCCTCGGGGTCATATTGGGGTTTTTTACTCATTTTTTCTCCTCCTTGAGGGATCAATAATCCAGATTGACCGCATACTGGGCCCGCTTCTCAATGAACTCCTTCCGGGGTTCCACCTTCTCGCCCATCAAAATCGTTAAGGTCTCGTCCGCCTGTACGGCGTCATCCAAAGTGATCCGCCGCAGGGTCCGCTTCTCCGGGTCCATGGTGGTCTCCCACAGCTCATGGGGGTTCATCTCGCCCAAGCCCTTGAACCGGGAAATGTCGATCTTCGTGTTGGGATTGCCGCCCCGCAGCTCAGCGGACACCGCGTCCCGTTCCTCGTCGGAGAAGGCCACCCGTGTGGTCTTGCCGCGGGTCAGCTTGTAAAGCGGCGGCACGGCGGAATACACATAGCCCTGCTCGATCAGAGGCCGCATGAAGCGGAAGAAGAAGGTCAGCAGCAGCGTCCGGATATGGGCGCCGTCCACATCGGCATCCGCCATGATGATGATCTTGTCATAACGAAGTTTTGTGATATCAAAATCGTTTCCATATCCCTCGGAAAAACCACATCCAAACGCATTGATCATGGTCTTGATCTCTGCATTGGCTAACACCTTGTCAATACTTGCTTTTTCCACATTTAAGATTTTACCCCTGATTGGCAGGATTGCCTGATAATTTCTGTCTCTCGCTGTCTTTGCGGAACCTCCGGCGGAATCTCCCTCGACGATGAAGATTTCACAGATGGAAGCGTCCCTGCTCTCACAATTTGCAAGCTTTCCATTGGAATCAAACGAAAACTTCTGCTTGGTGAGCAGATTGGTCTTGGCGCGCTCCTCGGTCTTACGGATCTTTGCCGCTTTTTCCGCGCAGGAGATGACCGTTTTCAATGTCTCTAAGTTTTTATCAAAAAATAACTGAATCTCGTCGCCGGTCACTTTTGCAGTGGCTTTCGCCGCATCCTGATTATCTAATTTCGTCTTTGTCTGTCCCTCAAATCTCGGATCAGGATGTTTGATGGAAACAACTGCCGTCATTCCGTTTCGGACATCCGCTCCGGTGAAGTTCACATCTTTTTCTTTTAAAATACCAAGTTCTCTCGCATAAGAATTAATGACGGTTGTAAATACGGTTTTAAATCCCGTGATATGTGTACCACCCTCGGCATTAAAAATATTATTACAGAATCCCAGGATATTCTCATGAAATTCATTCGTGTACTGGAATGCAGCTTCCACGGTAATGCCTTCAGATTCCCCTTTAAAGTAGACGACATCATGAAGCACTTCCGTATTTTTATTCAAATCCTTTACAAAACCACGGATTCCATCTTCCTCATGATATACGATATGTTCGACTTCCTCGCCACGGCGGTCCTCATAAATGATCGTAAGTTTCGGATTCAGATATGCCGTCTCATGCATACGGCTTTTGATCTCATCCTCTTTGAATCTCGTCTTTTCAAAAATTTCCGGATCTGGAAGAAAGTTTACTTTGGTTCCGGTCTTTTTTGTCTTGCCAATCTTAGGAAGCAATCCATTCTCCAATTCCACAACCGGAACGCCTCTCTCATAGCGGTCGTGATGAATATACCCCTCTCTGCTGATCTCCACATCCATATAAACAGACAATGCATTGACAACGGAAGAACCTACTCCGTGAAGCCCTCCACTCGTCTTATATGCAGAATCATCAAACTTACCGCCGGCGTGTAAGGTTGTGTATACAAGACGTGCTGCCGAAACACCTTTGGCGTGCATTCCGACCGGAACGCCTCGTCCATTATCTTCTACCGTACAGGAACCATTCTTCTCCAATGTGACATGGATCGTATCACATGCCCCTGCCAGATGCTCATCCACAGAGTTGTCTACGATCTCATAGATCAGGTGGTTCAATCCCTTTCTGGAAACACTTCCGATATACATTCCCGGTCTTTTCCGAACAGCCTCTAACCCTTCTAAAACCGATATGCTGTGCTCATCATAACCTGCCATTTCTTACCTCACTTCATTCATTTTCCTGCGCTCTGTCACAAACTTGCAGATTCATTTCATAATATTCTTTCAAATCTGCCCTACTCTTCTACCTTCTGCTGGTTCATATGTGCAATGACCATCATCGCAATCTTAAAGGTCATTGCATCATCAAACTTACGGATATCTAATCCGATTGCCTTCTCTAAACGTTCCAGACGATATACTAATGTATTCCGGTGCACATATAACTGTCTGGCGGTCTCTGAGATATTCAGATTATTTTCAAAAAACTTCTGGATGGTTGTATTAATCTCTTCATTAAATATATCCGGCACTTCATCCCCGAACACTTCATGAATAAACATCTCGCATAAGCTCATCGGAAGCTGATAAATCAGACGCCCAATTCCAAGCAGGCTGTATGCAATCGTCTCACGCTCTGCATAAAAAATTCTTCCGACTTCTAACGCCATCTTGGCTTCCTGATAGGATTTGGCAATATCTTGCAGATTATGCACACGGTTTCCATAGCCCACGCGCACTTTCACCATCGCCTCAGTGTGCATATTATCCACGATCATACTTGCCAATGTCTGCAGTTCTTCATCTTCTTTCATGTCTCTGGTATCTTTGATCAGGACAATGCTCTGCTCGTCCACTTCTGTCACATAGTCTCTGGTCTTGGTCACGAACAGATTCTTGACTGTCTCCATCGCGGTTGCATCTTTCTTGCCGTCAATCTCAATCACGAAAACAACACGTTCTGCCTGTTCAATATGCAGCTTCTGGGCCTTATTGTACATGTCCACCACGAGCATATTTCCAAGCAGGATATTCTGCATAAAATTATTACGGTCAAACTGCTCCATATAAGCGGCTGCAAGATTCCTTATCTGGCAGACTGCCAACCGTCCTACCATATAAGCATCTTCTGCGGATGACTTTGTCAAAAGAATATATTCCACTTCACCCTCTACCATTACTTTAAAGAAATGACAACCGGACAGCATCTGGCTCTCTGCCATTGATGCTGCAAATGAAGTTACCGCCTCTTCCATATCGCCTTCCAGCTCAAAAGTAGCCGCAACCTGTTTGCCTTTCTCTGAATATAATGCCAGATCAATCTTGGAAATCTCCTTGATCTCGTCTAAAGCAGTCTGTATCTTATGGTTTGATATCATACGCTCCATTCCTTTCGTTATTTATTATATAGAACACATGTTTGTTTTGCAATTATTTTTTGCAGAAAAAACCGGGTACAAATGATGCACCCGGTTCTACTGAGTTTATTTAATTTTACCGAATTAGTTGGTAATTGTCAATTCAGTTTCTTTATCGAAGCAGTGAATCTTCTCTGGATCGATTGCTAATGTGATATGATCACCCATACGAGCTGTTGTTCTGGAATCAACTTTTGCTGTCATGGCTGTTCCTGCTACATTGAAGTATAACAATACTTCAGAACCTAATAACTCGTATCCTGTTACGTCTGTCTCGAATACTGCATCTTTGTGAGCTTCGATCTCAATCTGGGAATCTCCGATATCTTCTGGTCTGATACCCATAACAACTGTCTTTCCGTTGTATCCGCCATCGATCAATTTCTTAGCTTTTGCCGGAGGAAGGACAACAGATGTCTTCTCGAAGTTAAGAGTTACTCTCTCGCCTTCTACTTTACATACAGCGTCGATGAAGTTCATCTGTGGAGATCCGATGAATCCAGCTACGAATAAGTTGTTAGGCTCATTGTATAATTTCTGTGGAGAATCAACCTGCATGATAACACCATCTTTTAATACAACGATTCTGGTTCCTAATGTCATAGCTTCTGTCTGATCATGTGTTACATAGATGATAGTAGCTTTTAATCTGTTATGTAAGGAAGCGATCTCAGAACGCATCTGAACACGTAATTTTGCATCCAGGTTGGAAAGAGGTTCGTCCATAAGGAATACCTTAGGATTACGAACGATAGCACGTCCCATAGCAACACGCTGTCTCTGTCCACCGGATAAAGCCTTTGGTTTACGGTCTAATAATTTCTCAAGATCAAGGATCTTAGCAGCTTCTTCTACTTTTTTCTTGATCTCATCCTTAGGAACTTTTCTTAATTTTAATCCGAATGCCATATTGTCAAATACGGTCATATGTGGATATAATGCGTAGTTCTGGAATACCATTGCGATATCTCTGTCTTTTGGCTCTACGTCGTTTACAACTCTTCCATCGATTTTTAATTCACCGGAAGAAATCTCTTCAAGACCTGCGATCATACGAAGTGTAGTAGATTTACCACATCCGGATGGTCCTACGAAGATGATGAACTCCTGATCTTCTACTTCAAGGCTGAAATCCTTAACAGCTTCAAAACCGTTAGGATAAACTTTACATACATTTGTTAATGATAAACTTGCCATTGGTGTAAATACCTCCTGATAAATTGTTCGTTTCTTGATATATTTACTATACAAAAAAACAGCCAAAAACGCCATATGTTACCTACACAAAGAATCTGTCGATTTCTTGTAGGAACTCACAGTGATTTTGACTGTTTTTTGATTTCTTCGTCAGATTGCACTGATATTTCATCTTTTTCCGTCAAATTGACGAAGCAACCTGCCTGTATCTTTTATTCCATACATTCATTTCTGATCATAACTTAGAATAACCGAATCCATTGACCACGGCATCCAGCTTGATTCCTTTTTTACAGAATGGACAGTCATCTGCGGAATAAGCCGCATATCCCGGAAGATCCTCTGCATGGAACACCGAGTGTACCGCAAATCCATCCATCTCAGATACCGTGCTGAACACAGAGGCCACTGCCTCGATCACGCCGCCATAGTAACGGATTCCCTCAAGACTTCTGTGGATTGTCTTTCCGGTTGTGGTAGATGCAGATAATAAGATCACATGTTTTCCTGCGATACTTGGTTTGATATTATCACGGAATAAGAGCTGGTTATTGCTGTTCATCTCCGGCGAAACCACATAAATTGTCTCATGGCGGTTCGTAGATGCCATATCCTCTTTTTCAAATTCCTCTGCCAAAAACGCTCCGATCACCTCCGTGCCGTCCATACATACAATCGTATCCACATAGGAAACTCTTCCGATCTTCTGATGCAGCACACGGGCAACCTCTTTCGCCTCCTGAATTCTTGTCTTCAAGCTTGTGATATCAATATAGTAATTGATATGGGAATGACTGGTTGCAAAATGTCCCGGAATTGCATGAATTGCAACCATGTTGCTCTCTTTTGAATAAAACTTTACCATTCTGCTTTCCATAATAAAATACCTCCTTAACCCCACTATTCCGGCATTTTCCGGATATTACTTTCTTCCGGTAGAACCAAATCCGCCTTCCCCGCGCTCCGTCTCATTCAATTCTTCTACTTCCTCAAACTCAACAGAAAGATACGGCATTACGACCATCTGTGCAATGCGCTCTTTTCCGGCGATCACACGCTCCTCATCCGTATCATTATGTAAGGCGATCATAAATTCTCCCCGGTAGTCAGAATCCACTACTCCGACACAATTTGCCGGGCGCAGTCCCTGCTTGGAGGCAAGACCGCTTCTTGCAAAAATCGCACCGAAATATCCTTCCGGTATTTCCATCGCAAGTCCTGTGCCGACCATCACTGTTTTGTGTGGTGGAATCACAGTATCCTCAGAACTTTTTGCATACAGATCATAGCCTGCCGCCTGACTGCTTCCCCTTGTCGGGAGTACTGCATCCGCATCAAGTTTTTTTATATTGATCTTCATTTATATTCTCCATTCTAGCACAATCTGTCAGATATATTTTTTAATTAAATCTTAATTCTTCCGTACGTTTTTCCCTGCAAATTATAAGGAACTCCTGCATTCTTAATCTTCCCAGCCAAGATTGCCATGTTCCATTTTCTTATCGCGGAGCATCAGGTCATTGACCGCCTCTTTTGCCGGTTTGTCCTCAAATAATACTTTGTTGACTTCCTCAATGATCGGCATATCTACACCGTATTTTTTTGCAAGGGCGATCGCTGCTTTCGCAGAGTAGACACCTTCTACGACCATTTTCACTTCGTCCATCGCCTGCTGCATGGTGTAACCCTGTCCGATCAGCATTCCGGCTTTGCGGTTACGGCTGTGTTTACTCTCACAGGTCACGATCAGATCACCGATTCCGGTAAGTCCGTTTAACGTCTCCTGTTTTGCGCCCATCGTCACAGCAAGCTTGTTCATCTCAAACATTCCTCTGGTGATGAGTGCCGCTTTCGTGTTATCCCCATATCCCAGACCGTCTGCCATTCCGGCTGCAAGCGCGATCACGTTCTTTAACGAACCGCCAAGTTCCATGCCAAGCACATCCGGGCTTGTATACACACGGAAAACGTTGTTCATGAAAATGTCCTGGATTTCCTCTGCAACAGCACGTTTTTTCGCTCCTGCTACAACCGTAGTTGGAAGTCCGATTCCAACTTCTTCCGCATGGCTTGGTCCACACATCACTGCAACCTCTGCCTGCGGGATCTCCTGCTCCACAATGTCGGTAAGCGGCATCAGTGTCTCTTCCTCGATTCCCTTAGCCACGCACACGATGATCTGTCCCTCTTTCACAAAAGGCGCCATGCTCTTTGCTGTGCTTCTTGTGAATACAGACGGCACTGCAAGGATCAGGTATGCTTTACCTGAAACCGCAGATTCCAGATCTGTCGTAAATTCCATATCTTCCGGCAGTTTTACCCCCGGAAGTTTCTGCACATGCTCATGTTTTTCTTTCAGCATGGTAATCTCATCTTCCACGATCGACCACACTGTCACTTTATTTCCATTGGTATGCAGTACTTTTGCAAGGGCGATCCCCCAGCTTCCTGCTCCTATGATCGCAACATCTGCCATTTTTTCTCACTCCAAATCAAAAAATTATTTCTGCTCTTTCTTTTTTGCACCGATCTTATTCTCTGTGCCATTTGCAAGACGTCTGATATTTGCACGGTGCTGCCATACCCCTAAAATGGTAAAACAGGCTGTCACTATGTAAAATTCCGCACGGATTCCCATTGGAACTGTGATAATTCCAAGCTGTCCGTAAATGACCACCTGGACGAAAACACTGATCAGTCCGATGATTGAGCCGAGAGATACATATTTTGTCACTGCGCTGATCACCAGAAAAAGTCCCATACTGACCGGTGCAACGATTGGAAATACTGCAAGCACCATTCCACCGGTACATGCAACTCCTTTTCCGCCTTTGAACTTCAGATAAAACGGAAAATTGTGTCCGAGCACCGCTCCAAAACCTGCGTACAACTCCAGAAGAATGATGTCTTCTGTATATGTTCTTCCAAAGATCAGTTTAACGGCTAACACTGCCGCTACTGTTTTTAAAATATCACCAAGGCAGGTCACAAGTCCTGCCTTCCAGCCAAAGGTTCTTAAGGTGTTTGTCGCACCGGAATTGCCGCTTCCTTTTGTGCGGATATCCACACCTTTCTTTTTCCCATAAAAATAACCTGTTTCAAATAATCCGCAGGCGTAGCCGATCGCTACTGCAATTATCCTGGCGATGATCATTTTTCATTTTCCTTTCTCTCTCTGATGATAAAACGAAGGGCCGTTCCCCGGAATCCAAACGTATCACGGATGCGGTTCTCCAGATATCTTGTGTAGGAGAAATGCATCAGCTGTTTATCATTTACAAAGATCACAAAGGTTGGCGGTTTTACTGAAACCTGCGTCGTGTAATAAATACGCAGTCTCTTTCCCTTATCCGATGGCGGCTGCTGCATCGCAACTGCCTCGGTAACGATTTCATTCAATACACCGGTTGCCACACGCATGCTATTATTCTCAATTACGACATCGATCGTCTCAAAAATCTTATTGAGACGCTGTCCTGATTTTGCAGAGATGAAAATAATCTCCGCATACGGCATAAAGCTTAAGATGTCACGGATTTTCTCGGTATGGCGGTAGATGGTCTTATCATCTTTTTCGATCGCATCCCATTTGTTCACGGCGATGATAATTCCCTTTCCACGGTCATGTGCGATCCCTGCGATCTTGGCATCCTGCTCGGTCACGCCCTCAGTAGCATCGATCACGATAATGCAGACATCTGCACGCTCCACAGCCGTGACTGCACGGATAATACTATAGCGCTCGATCTCTTCCTTGATCTTATTCTTACGTCTCAATCCTGCGGTATCGATAAACACATATTCTTTTCCATTGTACTTAATGTCGGTATCGATTGCATCTCTGGTTGTACCTGCGATATCCGATACAATGACACGATCCTCCTGCGCCAGTTTGTTGATGAGGGATGATTTTCCAACATTCGGTTTTCCGATAATGGCGATCTTCGGACGGTCGTCCTCCTCGTCATTCTTCTTATATTCCGGGAAATATTTCACCACTTCATCTAACATATCTCCAAGTCCCAACATGGAAGCGGCAGAAACCGGGAACGGATCTCCGATTCCAAGATTATAGAACTCATAGACATCTGCCATATACTTTTCAAAGCTGTCCACTTTATTGACGACCAGCACGACCGGTTTGCCGGAACGGCGCAGCATATCTGCAACTTTGGAATCCGAATCCTGCAAGCCCTGTCTGACATCGACAATAAACATGATCACGTCTGCAGTTGCGATCGCAATCTCTGCCTGCTCTCTCATCTGTGATAAAATAATATCGTTACTGTCCGGTTCAATACCTCCGGTATCGATCATGGTAAAATTGTGATCTAACCATGACACCTCCGCATAAATACGGTCTCTTGTAACGCCCGGTGTATCTTGTACAATTGAAATACGCTCACCTGCAAGTGCATTAAATAACGTAGACTTTCCTACATTCGGGCGTCCAACAATCGCTACGACTGGTTTACTCATTGATAAAACTCCTTTTCTTATGGTCTGCAAAGCAAATGAACAGACCGGCTGAATCATTGTCCTGAAACAATAACAACAGTTTACAATAAAAAAGATGGAATAACAATATTTATTCCATCTTTTTTCAAAACTATGACATTTCCGGATTCATCAGTGCGTCATACTCATCATAAGTCATAAGTTTTCGCTCACTGTTCAAAATCCCAAGTTTTTTCAATGTCTCAATAATGTTTGTGCATTTGCTTCCGAACTCAACATAGGCGCTGTCACTGTTTGGGAAATAAGCTTCTGCCTCTTCTGCAGTCTTCTCCCCTGTCAGCACCGCTTCTGTCACATCAACCCCATCCACACTGTAAGAACTGTAATTCCAGATGATACCGTCCGGATTATAAAAACTGATATCCAGATTGTTAAAATAACGATCCCTGTACGTGTTATCCTCATCACCGGCACGGAGCGAATAAAGTTGATAGTACGTCATGTTTCCCGCTTCCACATCTTTCTGCACCGCCTCCATGACAGCGTCAAGTTCTTCCTGTGTAAAACGGTAATCCTCTGTTCTGCCGTTCTCATCTACAAATGAGATGCTGCCGGCATAATACTCATTCGTCTTATAGTAATTGCCAAACATGTTCTGCATCATCTTATCCGGATCACTCTCTAACGCAGTCACTTTTGCGACGACAGAATCTTTGTCCGCAGCCGCATCCTGCCCAACCGGAACTGTATAACTTCTCCGCAGCTTCTTACCATCCTTCAGGGTATATGTGATTGAGAGATAATATTGGTTCTCTGCGCTCAGGCACTCTTCTTTCTGTGCCAGGATCTCTTTCTGGAGATCTATAATCTTCTGAATATCATCCGGTTCGGTATAGCGGAGCGTGTAATCCAGATCGAGCGATACCACCTTAACCTCTGAAACATCCGGTATTTTTCCTTCGATCCGGAATAGATCCAGTTTCAGTGCACCCAGAAATGCTGCCAGAACAACCGTTAAGACTGCCCATTCCCCAACTCTCTTTTTGTGGAACACACGGAAATTCTTCTCAATAAGCATCTCTGCCACAAAAAAACCGATCGCACCAAAGATCAGGGTGCCTGCTGCAAGTATCCAAAAATGTACCTTTGCAGAAGAAAAACTGTTTCCGATCGTGTCAGCAACGGCATTTCCTCCAAGCAGACCGGCGCAGACAGCCACGCCCCAGCGGAACACCGGCTTGATCCCCCGCATGCTGATAAGGTCACCCGCAGTCTCCAATTTTCTCCGTTTATACAACTGATAGGCTGCGATCAGGAATACCACACCTGCCACTGCATATATCCCGAGCAGATATGCCCCCTTAAATTCGATTCCAACCGTCACATACTCACTGTTTTCTACTGACTGTATCCGCAGATTGTTTGTCAGATAGTAAATCGGAGACAAAATACAGGATTTTCCCGGATTCCAATTGTTTGACACACCAAAGCAGACACTCTCTATCACCATGTTGATCAGATACCAACATCCTACATACAGATAATTGACTACAAAATAATACACCGGAAATGCCAGAAGCTGTCCGGTAAACATCGCCACAAATGCGCCGAGCGCCAATGCAAAAAACGTCATTGTAGCTTCTGCACCAAACCAGTATAAGATGTACTGTATGTTGGTGATATGTGTGCCAATACAGACAAACACCGTGATAATAAAGGTCAGGATCTGCGGAATGATCATAAATGCAAACGCAGATATGATATTCGTCACAAACAACTCCCGTCTGTCCACCGGAAGCGAATGGATCATATTTGTATTCTTTGCAGAATACAGATAGGAAAACACTGCCATGATCATCACTGCTGCAAATGCAAATGTGATCACCGGATTCATGGCCACCCGCATAACGCCGTTGATCGCACAGGACTGTCTCTGGATCTGGCTGTAACTGTCATCCAGCAGATAATACTGCATGTCAAACCACAGTCCGACCGGAAGCGAAACGATCAGATAACAGCTGTACAATGCCCACAAAGGCCAGAAATGTGTCATATTTTTTTTGAAAATTGTTTTGTTAAAGCAGGATGTCTTTGACTTCATAATCCACACCTCCCAATTCATAAATAAAGATTTCCTCCAGTGTCAACGGAAGTACATCAACAATGGTAGGATTTTCTGTCAGAAGAACTTTCTCTGCCTCCTTCGGATCACCTTTTACGATCAGGGTATAGACACGCCCTGTGTTTGCCATATGCAGCACCTCAAAATCATCCGGCAATTTTGGCACACCATTCTGACATGCCACCTGTATCTTGGAAATATTTCCCTGAAGATCGCTCAAAGACCGCTCGATCATAATTTTTCCATGGTGCATGATGCCCACATGGTCACAGGTATCCTCCAGTTCCCTCAGGTTATGGGAAGACACTAAAACAGTCATTTTCCGCTCTGCCACTTCCGCCATTAAGATACTCCAGATCTGTCTGCGCATCACAGGATCAAGTCCGTCCACCGGTTCGTCTAAGATCAGCAGATCCGGTTTACAGCAGATTGCAAGCCAGAACGCTACCTGTTTCTGCATGCCTTTCGACAGCCGTCTGATAGTGCGTTTCACATCGATCGTCGGGAAAAATTCCTGCATTTTATAAAAAAGCTTACTGTCAAACTGTGGATAGATGCCTTCATAAAAGCGTTTCATCTCCATCGTATCTGCCTGCATAAAATAAAACAGTTCATCCGGGATATAAGCCATCCTCTGCTTGATATTCCGGTTTTCAAATACCGGTTCACCGTCGATCAGGATCTCTCCCTCATCTGCCTTATAAACTCCGGTAAGATGGCGGATCAACGTAGACTTTCCTGCTCCGTTTGGTCCGACCAGTCCATAAATATCACCTTTTCCCACATGCATTTCCACGCCGTTCAACGCCTGAAAATCATCAAACTTTTTCTTTAAATTATGAACCTGGATCATTGTGCCTCTCCCCCTTTAGCCAATTGTTCAATACGTGTCTTCAAACTGTCCCCATCCGTCGCCAAAAACAACAGTTCCGTCACCACTTCATCAAATTCCTTCATCAGTTCTTCATTTCTGACGCCCAGCACTTCTTTCCGCTCGGCAACGAATGTTCCTTTTCCGGCAACGGTATAGACATATCCCTCTGCCTCAAGTTCCCGGTATGCCTTCTGGATAGTATTTGGATTGATGGCAAGCTTCGAAGCCATTTCCCGCACGGAGGGCAGCTTTTCATTTGCAATAAGGGAATTCGTGATAACCAGCTTTCTCAGACCATCTTTGATCTGTTCATAAATTGGTTTTGCATCCCTGTAATTTAACTGAATCAAATAACAAACCTCCCATCTGTATTAGCTGTATGATGTGTACTATCATTCTTCATACAGTTAATATAGCACGGGAGGTATTCTATTACAATGAAGATAATCCTAGGATATTATTAAGAAATCTTTAATATGCCATTCTTTTCAAAGGCAGCATCGTTTCTGCTATCCGAGATAAGCCTTCAGAAGTTCAAACGTATTCTTTACTCCATCCACATGGCTTCTCTCATAACCGTGTGATGCATATACACCCGAACCGATCAGTCCGTGGCGCACATCATATCCGGCGGTCAGCGCAACATCTGCATCTGAACCATAGTATGGATAGACATCCACTGCAAAATCAATGCCATTCTCTTTCGCTGCCTTCACAAGACCGTTTACCACATCATAATGATATGGTCCATGGCTGTCCTTCGCACAGATCGACACCTGTGTCTCATCACAGGCAAGTCCGTCACCGACACATCCCATATCCACAGAGATCACTTCTGTCACGCCTTCCGGGACAGAGGCTGCGCCACCGTGTCCTACTTCCTCAAATACAGTGATGTGCTGGTAGATCATACGATCCGGTGTCACATTTTCCTCTTTCAGGTATTTTGCATAGCCCAATAAAATTCCAACACTTAATTTGTCATCTAAGAAACGGCTCTTAATGTAACCGGATGCTGTCACCGTAGTTCTCGGATCAAAGCAGACAAAATCACCTGTCATAATGCCGAGCTTCTCCACATCCTCTTTTGATTTTACTTTTTCATCCAGAACAACTTCCACGGAATCATAGCTTCTCTTCGTATCGTTATATTCTCCGTTTACATGAATGGAAGCGTTGATCAGCTGTAATGTTCCGTCATATTTTCCGTTAAATCTGGTGACAACTTTACAGTTTTCTCCCTCTGCATTGTTTGCATTCATGCCACCTACTGCTGTAACACGGAGTCTTCCGTTGGCTTTGATCTCTGCCACCATGGCACCTAACGTATCAATATGTGCCTCTAAAAGAACGGCGTTCTCTTTGTCCCTGCCGCCGATCGGTACGAGCACACCGCCTTTTACCGTAAGTTTTGGCTCATATCCGAGTTTTTTGTATTCTCCCATGACATAGTCTGCCACCTCTTTTGTGTAGCCGGATGGACTGTCGATTGCGAGGATATTCTTTGTCTCTTCTACCATATAATCTACATAATTTTTACTCATATTCTTTTGCTCCTTTATCTTATTTTAAACATAAAAATGCCCCGAGGTTTCCGCGCTTACCATGGCTTGCGCGGTGGGAAAAAAGTAAGTCAGGATTGCAGCACGTGCAAATGTCCGTGATTTCTAAATGTTCCGGCAGGACACCTGCATCAAGCAGTACAATTTCGTTTGCTTTCCAGAGGTCGAGCTGATATTTTCCATTTTCTTTTGCGATAAGGATCTCATTCTCATGTCCTGCAAATGCCCGCTCAAACTCCACCGCAACATCCCCGCTCACCTCGTAGCAGTCCTGACAGATGGACGGTCCGATCGCACAGCGCAGTTCCTCCGGTCTGCTTCCATATTCCCTCCGCATCGCCTCGATAGTCGCTTTTCCCATGCGGTTTACTGTTCCACGCCAGCCGGAATGGCTTAACCCGATGGCGCAATGCACCGGATCTACAAAATACAATGGAACACAGTCCGCATAGAACGTTGATAACACTAAGCCCGGCACATCCGTGATCAGTCCATCTGTATCATGAAATTCCAGTTCCCTGGTAAGACCATTTCCTGCATCCTCGGCCGTCACTTTTCTTACATTTGTCGTATGTGTCTGATCCGTAAAAACAAATTTATCATAATCCACATCAAGCGCTGATGCAAGTCTTCTGTAATTTTCCCGGACTGCCTCCTCTTCATCTCCTCTTGTAAAACTCAGATTCATGGTGGAAAAAATACCCTCACTCACGCCGCCAAGTCTTGTGGTAAAACCTTCTTTTACAATTCCTGTTTTCTCCAATAAAGGAAAATGTAAAAGCGGCACTTCCACGCCAGCCCCAAGATGATGTATAACCTCTTCCGGCACTCCTGTATTGTTTTTCTGCTTCCAGCTTTTATGTTCCATATCACTTACAACTCTCCTGATTTTGTCCTGCGAAAAAGCAGCCATAAAAATGCATTCTTTCACCCTCTCAGAACCCCTGATAGTCAAATGCATTCTGAATGACTTTTATCTGCTCTCCCAAAATTGCCGCCACATCAAACCTGCAAGGTGTATATGTTCCATAACCATGTGTCAGGCAATAATACGAAGCTACTTTGGAAATCGTTCTCTGTTTTGCAGCAGTCACCGCCTCAAGTGGATTTCCCGCTGCGTTGTCCGCACGGTATTTTACTTCCACAAACACCAGGTATCCACCCTGTCTTGCCACGATATCGATCTCTCCCATGCGGCATCTGTAATTATATTCTAAAATCTCATACCCCTGCTGTTCCAAATACACACCTGCCAGTTTTTCATAGGCAGTTCCCACACTTCTCTTATTGATAAAACCCTCTTTTCTACAGCAGCATCCTTTTTCTGTGCCTGCTGTCCCTCATTCTATTCACTTCCTGCAGCACACTATTTGATTATGCCATTCATCTGCTGCAATTTCACTTCATTTATGATAACATATCTGCCTGCTGCAATTTTGCCTTCATCTTATCCATATCATCCACAAACACAAGGATCTCAGCGACTACTTCATAAAGTTCCGGTGGAATCGCATCCCCGATCTCTAATTTCGACAGCGTCTCCGCCAGCTTATTATCTTTATAGAAAGGGACATCATTTTCTTTTGCCTTTGCGATGATCTTTTCTGCCACTTCGCCCCTGCCACTGGCAAGGATCTTCGGTGCTTTATCTCCCGGCTCATATGCTACTGCTACCGCTGTTTTTACCTTTTTCTTTTCATTATCCCATGCCATATCCGCTCACCACCTCTGTTTTGTATCTGATATACTAGGCTCTCACATCAAACGAATACCGATGCAGTGTTCCCGTCTGTGGCATATCTTTCCGCAGGAAATCATCCCCAAAGCTGACCTTCTTTTCTTCCTTTGTCATCGTTATGGTACACTGATAACCTTTGTCTTTCAGCTTTTGTTCCAGAATGGGCAGATACTTTTCCACAAGATCATAGGACGCATCGTCAGCCATATAAAAATTTGTTTTGACATTCCGATGCTGCATTTTCACTGAGACATCGGTAGAACCAAGGTGTTCCAGATCCAGATGTAAAAAAGCACTCAGCTCCGCATCCGGATCTCTCAGATTCTTTTTATTCGTGTATACATAAAGTTCTCCGTTTGCATTCTGACCGGACATCTTCAATGGCACCTGTACATATGTATATGCCTGATTGAGCTGATTCATAAATTCAATATTACCGCGCACCTCTGCCGCAGTTTCCGGAAATCTGGTTTTCGTAACGCCTGCCTCTTTCAGCGCATCTTCCACCTGTCTCATCTGCTGCTCTAATTTTTCGTAAAGCTGGCTGATCTTTTTCTCCTGTTTCAACGCTTCCGGCTGTATCAGCCACTGCTGTTCCATCACATTCCGAAGCAGACTTTTATATGCATCACTTCCGAATAATTTTTGGATACTCTGCGATGCCATTCCATTGTTTTCAGATAAAAGCTGTGATACTGTGCGCAGAAAATCAGAGACGGTCAGATTTTTGTCCAATGCCGTTTTGCCGTCCGCAGCTTTCCATGCAGCGTCCTCTGTCATCAGATTCTGTGCTACGCTTTCATCCTCCAACGTGTCGATAAAAATATCCTGCTCCATCGCTTCCGGGAAAAGTTTTGTACTTTCTACCAGTGAAGGAATATTCTGCAATAACCTTCCGAGACTTGAAAACTGCTGATCTGATAAAACCTCACCAATTGCCTGACCACCTGTTCCTTCCTGTATGGCTTGTCCTGCTGTTGTGGTCTGCTCTCCGTTTACAGTCTGTTCCTCTGCGCCTAGCCGTCCGCCGGTCAAAATCTGTCCTTCCGCCGTCGTCTGTCCGCCGGTCACAATCTGTCCTTCTGCCGTTATCTGTCCGCCAGTCACAATCTGCCCTTCTGCCGTTGTCTGTCCACCGGTTTCTATCTGCCCCTCTGCATTGACCTGTGCTCCGGTAACAGTCTGCTCCGAAAGAAGGATCGTGACAATCTTCTGATTCATCTGTACCGCCTGATCCGGTGTCAGATTGCTTGAGCCCGCAAGGTCAGCCAGTTCGTTCATCGCCTGATCCATCTCCTGTAAAATGGCATGCTCATCTGTCATGTAATTTTCAAACTGCGCTGCCATCTCCGGCGAAACCGGGATTCCAAGCTTTGTCATATTTACAACCGTAGTAATATCTACACCGGGATTCATATTCGCGATCCTTGCCATATTTAAAAGGCTTTGCTTATCAATTGGCATCTGTTCTTTCATCATAGCATCGACCATTGCAAGATTCCGCTCTGTCACAGGTACGGTTCCTTCCGTCAGCGCATTGGTAAGAATTGGATTTCCTCCACTGCCAGCGCCTGTGTACGGTTTGATTTCAATGGTCGCACCGTCATTGCTTTTTACCTGAAAAAACATCGGCGTTCCCTGCGAAAGCGGCACTTTTCCAGACAATCTTGCTGTGATCGTCTGTCCATCGCTAAGTGCCAGAGTCACTTTTCCGTTCTTCACAGAACTGACGGTTCCCTCAAAAACACTTCCAGAAGACAATTCTTCCAGTGTAGATACTACTTTCTGCATACCGGAAGCTGCCTTCAACTCTTCTGTTCCGCTTGAAATATTTCTGTTGTATTGTCCTAACATATCGGATATGTGCATGGTTTCGCCTCACTTGATACAAACTTCCCCTATAGTAAAATTTTTCCTGCGATCAGAAGCAATTTCTAATACGGTAGTCCATATCCCTTAAACAAAATTTTTGATAAAGCTGGCACGATGTATCGGAGATGGTCCAACTTCCTGCAATGCCTTGATATGTTCCGCCGAACCATAGCCTTTATTGGATGCGAATCCATACTGTGGCAGAACCTTGTCATACTCTGCCATCAGACGGTCTCTGGTAACCTTCGCCACAATGCTTGCAGCCCCAATGGAAATACTTTTTGCATCTCCTTTGATAATTGGCACCTGTCTGATGGAAACTCCGGGAATCGTGACCGCATCATTTAATAATATATCGGGTTTTACGCTTAATTTGCTTATAGCCTCACGCATTGCCTCATAAGTTGCCTGCAAAATATTGATTTCATCAATCCTCTGTGAGCTTGCCATTCCAATACCTACCGCAACTGCTTTTTCCATGATCACATCATACAATTCTTCCCGCTTTGCAGCAGAAAGCTTCTTAGAATCGTTGATATACAAAATATCGCAGTCTTTTGGCAAAATAACTGCGCCAGCTACCACCGGACCGGCAAGCGGTCCTCTTCCGACTTCGTCAATACCGCAGATATAGCCATAATCTGCATATTCCCGCTCATATTTTTTCAGATTTTCAATGCGCAGCTTCTCTGCCTCTAATTTTTCAAACCGTTTCTTTGCCTGCTCTACGATTTTCACAACACCGGAACGCTCGTCTTTTTCATATGTTTCTATAAAAGAAGGCAGTTTCTCATCGTCCACTGCCTTAAGTTCTTCTTTGATCTCACCGATTTTTTTCTCTGCCATTCTGTCCACTTATCCTTTGTCAACTTTTGACGCTTTCTGTATAAAATAGGTTCATCACCGGCTTTATTCAGCCTGCACCTGTGGCCACTCCAAAGTAATCTTTCCAAGCTTTCCGCCTCGGAATTCATCAATCAGAAGTGCTGCCGCTTTGCTGTAATCCAATTCGTTTCCTTTGGAAATGCATTTGCGGTTCTCTGCAATCTGCTCTAAAATCTTCACCGGAGTTTGTGTCTCATCTACACCATAGCGGTCTGTTAAAATTCCGGCATAATCTCTTGTCAGAACTTTGATCAGCTCCAGTGACAATTCATCAATATTCAAAATTTCATCTTTGATTGCCCCGATCAGTGCAAGACGCAGTCCAACCATCTGATCTTCAAATTTCGGCCACAAAATTCCCGGTGTATCCAGTAATTCCAGATTTTTGTTCAGTCTGATCCACTGTTTTCCTTTTGTCACACCCGGTTTATTTCCAGTTTTGGCACATGCCTTTCCCGCATAGGAATTGATAAACGTCGATTTTCCAACATTTGGAATTCCGACTACCATCGCACGGACAGGACGATTTAAGATTCCTCTTCTTCTGTCACGCTCAATCTTTTCCTTACAGGCTTCCATTACTACATTTGTAACTGTTTTCATGCCTGTCTTGGTTCTCGCATCCAGACCGACAACATAGTAGCCCATCTTTTTAAAATAGGCTGCCCATTCTTTGTTCTGATTCTCATCAGACAAATCTGATTTGTTCATGATGATCAGTCGCGCTTTATTTTTTCCCAACTCATCAATATCCGGGTTCCGACTGCTTAACGGGATTCTCGCATCCACAAGCTCGATCACCAGATCAATTAATTTTATGTCTTCCTGCATCTGACGTTTTGCTTTCGTCATATGTCCCGGATACCACTGAAACTGCATACTTTTTCCTCACTTTTCTTATATAAATCCAAATTTTTTCCACGGAGATACACGGAACCATGCTTTTCCAATAATGTAATCTTTTTTCACATTTCCAATATTGGCATAGCGGCTGTCCTCACTGTTATTGCGGTTATCTCCAAGGACAAAATATTCATCATCCTCAAGTTTTAGTTCCTCCGATGCAAGCCCTGCCTCCTCGATGGCAGACACATCTACTTTCTCATCAAAAAGTTCCCCATTCACATAAACAGCACCATTTTGAATCAATACCGTGTCTCCCGGCACTGCAATCACGCGCTTTACATAGTAATGTGATTTTTCATTCCCGTTTGGAAGAAACACAATAATGTCATTCGGCTTTGGATCGGACACCTTATAAATGAACCGATTTACCAGAATTTCGTCTCCACTTTCCAATGTTTCTGACATGGACTGCCCCACCACGCTGGTTCGCAATCCGATAAAATATACAAATGTAAAAGCAATGACCAGAGTAATCAAAATCTCAACTGTCCAGCTTAAGATTTCCTTTACAATGGTCATGTTTACTTTTTTCTTTCTTCTTCCGAAATTTAGTCCACTCCGTCTTCTTCTCACTTTTGCTTTCCTCTGCTCTATCGTCTGTATACAAATACACGTTATAGATTACCACAAAGCACGTTTGTGTGCAATTCGAGAATCGGATTTTCCAGATTTTATAAATATATTATTCCGCCCCTTTACCGGTAAAGCGCCGTCTCAACAAGTACACCGATCACCAGATAACGATGATTTCGCTCACCGCTTACACAGGTGGAAAGTGTGATAAGTCTGTCATCCTCTCCGATTTCCATATCCTCCCGGACGTGTAATTTATTGTCAGAAACTTTTTCTCTGACATCCGCCAAAAACTGATCTCTGTCGTCCTTACTGCTGATCACATACTCTGACGGAATGTACACATCTGTAAACTTCGCCGCCTCGTAGATTTCATAAGTCAGACGTTCATTTTCCGTATACACATAAATATACGGATGCCCGTCAAAAAACGTTTCATCCTCAAAGCTGTGAATACTTCCAAACATGGAACCATTTTTCATGTTATGTCCATATAGTACCGTATTATAATCCGAGAAATCTTTCCGGTTACATTGATTGGTGTAAATGCAGCCCGGATATCCCTTGCTGTGGTCTAAGTTATAATCCAGATAATAATTGTCTGTCTCAGACTGTAACAGCGGATAGTCTACCTGCGTTCCCGGCACAACGATCCATGCGTAAATATCTTGATTCTGTTCATGCAACTGTCCGAAATCATAGACCGGATCACAGTAGATCACTGTTTCTTCTGTGCTCTCCTCTGTCTCCGGCTCTGCGATAACCGTCTCTGTTGCAGCACTTAACGTCTCTTCCTGCCGGAGTTTTTCGTACTCCAGCTCCCGCTGTTTCACACTCCAGTGATGATAGATCAGATAGCCTCCACAACACACGGCAATGGCACAGAGTATCAGCACAACTGTCCAATCGGCTGTTTTTCTCCGCCTTAATGCTCTCCGTTCTTTTTTCCTCTTTTCCCGCAATGTACTCATTTATTTCTGCTCCTCGTAAAATAAATCAATGATCGTCTGCTGTACTGCCTCGTCATCTAAATAATACTCTTCATATTGTTCTCCCATCTGGATATTCCCCTGTAAAATCTGCATATTTTCCTCATCAAAATTACAGCCTGAAAGTTCTGTCGATATATATAGCACCTCGTCCGTTGAAATATCTGTCAACATATAGTCTGACAACTGGCTCATCAGATTTACTGCCAATGTAGGGTTCTGTGCTAACGTTTTCTTAGCCTGACTGATAAATGCTTTTAAATATCTTTTCTGTCGTCCAATCCTGCTATACGCACTGCCGCTTACCGTGATATCTCTTCCCTGCACAAACTCCTGCGCCTCTTCTCCCTGCAAATGTACCGTCGCACCCTTTTTGAACTTTGCATTATATAAGGTATAATCATCATCCATCTCAACCGTAACACCGCCGACTGCATCATTCACAGTTCCTATACAGCTTAAATTCATTGCGACATATCCATTGATCGGCACTTCATTTTTTAAAATATCTGCAACCTGCCCAATAACCAGTGAACAGCTTTTTTCCTGCCCATCGGCATACGCATACTGCAATGCCAGTTGCCCGGTAAACGCACCCATTTCATTTCCATTTTCATCACACGCCACAATGCTCACCATTGTATCTCTCGGTATTGCCAGAATGCGTATATTGGAATGTTCAAAATCAAGGGAAACCAGAAAGACTGCATCCGCCTGCCCGACACTTCCACCATCATCATCACGTTCCCACATTGCCTCTTCTTTGTCCACGCCAATGCATAAAATATTTACGATATCTTTTCTGTATTGATATGTTGTTCCATGATAATCAATCGTATTCTGAAAAGACGCCATCTCCTCAAAGACATCATGCTGTTCTGCTGCAATATTTGCTTCCAGATTCTTTTTTCCTTTATATCTTACCAGAAAAAATAGTAACACGAATATACCTAATATAACAATTACAACCATAATTTTCCAATACTTTTTTATCAGCTTTTTCATAATTTCACCTAAAAAAAGAAAAGCTATATGCCACTATGACATATAGCCTTACTTTTATGACTTATCAAATACGATCTTATTTTGTATAGTTCATTCTACGTCTTGCATATACAACAGCACCTGTTGCTGCGATTACAACTACAAGAATCATTGCCATATTCATTCCTGCATCAGCAGTTTTTGGTGAAGTTGCTGCTGCATTTGTATCTGCTACAGAAGCAACAAATACAGGAGAAAGGGATGTAAATTTTGCATATACAACACCGTCTGCAACATTTGTCACAGGTACATTTTCCCATACACCAGCAGAGGTAAGATGGGCAACGACTACAGTATCGCCAGCTTTAATTCCTGCAACAGAAATTGCAATTGGATTGGATAAATCTGTAGCTGTCAGTTCATAAGTTCCGTATACACCACTCTTATAAGAATAGTTTAAACCTAAAACACTGTTGATCATTGTCTGAACAGCTGCTGCTTTTTTCTCAACTTTCTGTTCAGCTGTCAATGTTGTGTCATTGTCAATTGCTGCCATATCTGTGAAATATCCACTTAATTTTTCTTTCTGAACATCGTTCAATGCATCCTGTGTGATTGCTTTCTGCTCTACTTTTACTTCTGTTGCTGCTGTAGTTGTCTGTGATGTTGTTGTATTGGAATTATTTGCAGAAGGGCTTCCCGCTGCTAATGTTGTTACGCTTGCTCCTAAACAAAGTACCATAGATAATACTACTGCTGCTAATTTCTTTTTCATATCTTTTGTCCTCCAAAATTTAATGATTAGGATTTTTCATCCCTTAAACACTAAACCCATTCTACCCCCCCCTTGAAAAATTTGTCAATGTAAAACATTGCCAATTTTTCATAGCTTACGTCATAGATTTTTGTATATTTTTTTGCGGACACATAAATATAAAAAAGCCATAGAAAAAGCTGCTGCTCTCTCTATGGCTCACGCATGCATTGAACTATTTTACTAATTCTTTTACTTTAGCTTTCTTACCAACACGGTCTCTTAAGTAGAATAATTTAGCTCTTCTTACTTTACCAGCACGAACAACTTCTACTTTTTCAACGTTTGGAGAATGTAAAGGCCAGGTTTTCTCAACGCCACATCCGTTAGAAATCTTTCTAACTGTGAATGTTTCACGGTTGCTTCCACCCTGTCTCTTAATTACAACACCTTCGAAAACCTGGATTCTTTCACGGTTTCCTTCTTTGATTTTACCGTAAACTTTTACAGTATCACCAACACGGAATTCAGGTACTTCAGCTTTTAACTGTTCTGCTTCAATGCTTTTAATAATTTCACTTGCGTTCATTTTGTGACCTCCTATTATTTGGATGTTCTTAATACGCCTATTCGTAACAGAGGACCATCTCCTTTATTCACAACTCGTTAACATTACCATGCTTTCACGGAAAAGTCAAGCGCTTTTCACATTTTACAACAAATAAATAACACTGATGATCCAGAGTGCTATTCCAACTGCAACCGCAGCAATGCCTATCCAGAATCCAGCATATGCCATTTTAGATTTTGCCTCCGACATGGTCTTCTTCCCCAGAATAATCGCTGCAATTCCAAAGAGAATTCCAAAAAGGGGAGAAAGAAAAGCAATGATCAGTGCTGCCATGCCAAGCGTTAATGCCCATATTGATTTTGTATAGTGATTCATGTCAAAACCCGCTCCTTCTCTCGTAACATTTTCATATGATCTTCACCGCAAATATAAAGCCCTGGCAAACAGTTACAGATACTCCTGATATTTCATCTGCTCTTTTTTCGTGAGTTCCGCTTTTTTCAACAGATCCGGTCTGCGCTCAATTGTCCGCAAGATTGCCTGTTCTCTCCGCCATTCATCTACTTTTTTATGATCACCGGACAACAGGATGGAAGGAACTTTTTTCCCCATCCACTCTTCCGGGCGGCTGTACTGCGGATATTCCAGCAGATTACCTTCAAATGATTCCGTGGAACCCGATTCATCATTCGTAAGAACCCCGGGTACCATACGCGAGATTGCATCCACCATGACCATCGCAGGAAGTTCCCCTCCTGTCAGCACATAATCACCAATTGAAACATAATCTGTCACAATCTCTTCTAACACACGCTCATCGATTCCTTCGTAATGACCGCATAATAAAATCAGATCTTTTTCCTGAGCCAGGTCTTTTGCCATCGGTTGTGTGAATGTCGGTCCCTGCGGTGTCAGATAAACCGTCCTTGGCTTGTATCCAATACGATCCACAACAGACTTCCACGCATCATATACCGGCTGTGCCTGCATGAGCATGCCTGCGCCGCCTCCGTAAGGATAATCATCCACTTTTTTATGACGTTCCAGCGTATAATCCCTGATATTCACTGCCTCAATGGAAAGCAGTCCTCTGTCTTTTGCTCTTCCGATAATGCTGGTAGACAATCCCTGCATGACCATATCCGGAAATAATGTTAATATATGAAAATTCATTCTTCTCTCTTTCATTCAATTTATTTCTCGTTCAGCTCACGAAGTCCCGGAAGTAAATGAACAATGATTTTTCCATTTTCCAGATCAACTTCTTTGACGCACTCTCTGATTGCCGGAAGCAAAATATCATCCGTTCCCTCTTTGCTTAAAACATATACATCATTCGCACCTGTCTGGAGAACATCGCTCAATTCGCCTAAATCTTCCCCCTCGTCCGACTCTGCCTGCAAACCGATCAGATCTGCGATAAAGTACTCGTTTTTCTTTAATTTTACCGCATTTTCACGGGTGACATACAAACTCTTTTTGCGATATTTTTCCACGTCATTGATATTGTCAATTCCCTTGAACTTGACAATAACCATATTTTTGAAAAATTTCACACCGGCAACTTCAAGGTCGACTAACTCTTTTCCGGTATCCAAAACAACGTTTTTCAGTTTTTTAAATCTTGCCGGATCATCCGTCGTAGGAAATACTTTCACTTCTCCCCTGACACCATGTGTGGTTGTTATTACACCTACCTGTAATAAATCTTCCATGTAATCTCCTTTATCAACTTTCTTCTGCTATCCAAATTAGCATGGTAAGGAAAAAGCTATCCCAGACAACTGGGATAGCCCATCATGTTACTGCATAATCTCAACAATAACTTTTTTTTCTTCTTTTGAGGCTGCTGCCTTCACAACGGCACGGATCGCTTTTGCAATTCTACCCTGTTTGCCGATTACCTTACCCATGTCAGACTGTGCAACGCGCAGCTCCAACACGATGGCTTTCTCATTCTCGGTCTCTGTCACAACAACTTCGTCCGGGTAATCAACTAGTGATTTGGCAATTACTTCAACTAATTCTTTCATTAGACCACCTCACTAATCTTATTTTTCGATTCCAGCATTTTTGAAGATTCTAGCTACTGTATCTGTTGGCTGAGCTCCGTTAGCTAACCATTTCTTTGCTAACTCTTCATTTACATGATATTCGCTTGGATCTTTTGTTGGATCATAAGTTCCGATCTCTTCGATACATCTTCCGTCTCTTGGGGATCTGGAATCTGCAACTACGATTCTATAGAAAGGAGCTTTCTTCTGTCCCATTCTTCTTAATC
>OHUD01000327.1_pt1 | contig 25017 bp, 25 predicted proteins | sample 1579021 | NCBI WGS metagenome assembly OHUD01 (sample SAMEA3879597, study PRJEB24766) | human gut metagenome | biome: human-associated habitat; feature: feces | place: USA | collected 1985/1987
ATCGGCTGCATGCCGACACAGTCAATTGCTTCATAGCCAACGATAGCTGATCTCGTCGCTATCCTCTATAAACATTATAGCACAAAAGTGATTCAAGTCAATAACTTGAATTTTTTCCGTGGACGCGTCTGATGACGTGTCTAATATATTATATGGAATGATCTTAAAAAATGTCAATGAAAAATTTGGAAATAAAAAGGAGCGTGAATGCTATGGGAATATTAAAAGGAATTTTCAAATCAAGAGATAAGCCAAAGAATGCAACATCGGGCAGTGCATACCGATTCTTTATCGGTGGTAGTTCCATTGGTAAGAATGTCAATGAGCGTTCTGCTATGCAGATGACGGCGGTGTATTCCTGCGTCCGTATCTTGTCGGAAGCTGTCGCAGGACTGCCGCTGCACCTTTATAAATACACGGACAGCGGCGGCAAGGCAATGGCGCTCGACCATCCGCTCTACCGATTGCTCCATGATGAGCCGAACCCGGAGATGAGTTCTTTCGTGTTCCGGGAAACGCTTATGACGCACCTGCTCCTGTGGGGCAATGCCTATGCACAGATCATCCGCAACGGCAAGAATGAGATCATTGCACTGTATCCCCTCATGCCGAACAAGATGTCGGTGGACAGAGATGAAAATGGGCATTTGTATTACACCTATTACCGTGGCACGGACGAAGCCATCAAGAACAAGGAGTTCGCTGTGACGCTTCATCCCTCGGATGTACTGCATATTCCCGGCTTGGGCTTTGATGGTCTGGTGGGCTACAGTCCCATCGCTATGGCAAAGAACGCCATCGGCATGGCTATCGCCTGCGAGGAGTACGGCGCAAAATTCTTCGCTAACGGAGCCGCTCCTGGCGGTGTGCTGGAACACCCCGGCACGATCAAAGACCCACAGCGTGTGCGGGAGAGCTGGCAGTCCACCTTCGGCGGCAGCGGAAACGCAAATAAGATCGCCGTGCTGGAGGAAGGCATGAAATATACGCCCATCGGCATCTCGCCGGAGCAGGCGCAGTTCCTCGAAACACGAAAATTCCAAATCAATGAGATCGCTCGAATTTTCCGAGTGCCGCCCCACATGGTGGGTGACCTGGAAAAGTCGAGCTTTTCTAATATTGAGCAGCAGTCCTTGGAGTTCGTGAAGTACACCCTTGACCCCTGGGTCATCCGCTGGGAGCAGTCCATTCAGCGGTCACTCCTTTCGCGGGACGAAAAAGCCGTGTATTTCGTGAAGTTCAATCTGGAAGGCTTGCTTCGCGGCGATTACCAAAGCCGCATGAACGGGTACGCCATCGGCCGCCAGAACGGCTGGATGTCCGCAAACGACATCCGGGAGCTGGAAAACCTCGACCGTATCCCGGCAGAGGACGGCGGCGACTTGTACCTCATCAACGGCAATATGCTCCCACTGAAGAATGCGGGTGCTTTTGCAGATACACCTACCGATGACGGAAAGGAGGAAGAAATCGATGAAGAAATTCTGGAACTGGAAGAGCCGAACGGTGACGAACTCGGAGACGCAGGAACAGACACAGGAAAGAACCCTGTTCCTGAACGGGACCATCGCCGAGGAAAGCTGGTTTGACGATGATGTCACCCCGCAGCTTTTCAAGGACGAGCTGATGTCCGGCAGCGGAAACATCACCGTGTGGATCAACAGCCCTGGTGGAGACTGCGTGGCGGCGGCTCAAATCTACAATATGCTCATGGACTACAAGGGTGATGTGACCGTGAAAATCGATGGCATTGCGGCATCCGCAGCATCCGTCATCGCTATGGCAGGCACGAAGGTGCTGGTGTCCCCGGTGTCCATGCTTATGATCCACAACCCCATGACAGCGGCATTCGGCAATTCGGACGAGATGCAGAAAGCTATCGAGATGCTCGGCAGCGTGAAGGATTCTATCATCAATGCCTATGAGATCAAGACGGGGCTGTCTCGTGCAAAACTGTCTCATCTCATGGATGCCGAAACTTGGATGGATGCAAACAAGGCTGTGGAACTCGGCTTTGCGGACGAAATCATGCAAAGAAGCCTGGAATCCGAAGAGGTGCCCACACCAGCCGTTTCCATGCTGTATTCCAAGGCGAATGTGGTGAACTCTCTCATGGAGAAAATCGCCGCAAAGTGCGCCATCGCCCCGAAACCCACCCGTACACAAAAAGCCGATGACCTTATAGATCGGCTCAATCTTATTAAAAACTGGAGGTAATTCAATATGACGATCAACGAACTGCGTGAAAAGCGCAACCAGGCTTGGAACGCTGCAAAGGCATTTGTGGAGACCAAGCGTGATAAGGACGGTCTGCTTTCCGATGAGGATGCTGCGACCTATGCTCAGATGGAAAAGAAGGTGCAGGACTACAGTGCCGAGATCGAGCGCATGGAAGCCATGTCCGCAATGGAAGCGCAGCTGAACAGACCCACTTCCTCTCCCATCACCGAGAAGCCCATGAACGGCAAGTCCACCGCTGACGAGAAGCCCAAGACCGGTCGTGCTTCCGATGCCTACCGCACCGGAATGCTCACCGCCCTTCGCAGCAACTTCCACCAGGTGAGCGATGTCCTTCGCGAGGGTGTTGACGCTGACGGCGGCTACCTCGTACCCGAAGAGTATGATTCCCGCCTCATTCAGACGCTTTCCGAGGAAAACATCATGCGAAAGCTCGGTCATACCATCACCACATCCGGTGAGCATAAGATCAACATTGCAGCGACTGCGCCTGCCGCTGCGTGGATCGAGGAAGGCGGTGCACTCTCTTTCGGTGACGCAACCTTTGCACAGATCCTTCTGGATGCGCATAAACTCCATGTTGCCATCAAGGTGACCGAGGAACTGCTCTACGACAATGCGTTCAAGCTGGAGGATTACATTCTCACCGAGTTCGGCAAGGCACTCGCCAATGCCGAGGAGGACGCATTCCTCAACGGTACCGGTGTCGGTCAGCCCCTCGGTCTGTTTGCGGAGACCGGTGGCGGTCATGTGGCAGAAACGCTGACTGCGGCACTCAAGAGCGATGATCTCATCACCCTCATCCATGCACTGAAGCGTCCCTACCGCAAGTCTGCCTCTTTCATCATGAACGACAAGACCATCGCACAGATCCGCAAGCTGAAGGACAACAACGGTGCGTATATCTGGCAGCCTTCCTATCAGGCAGGCGAACCGGACCGCATTCTCGGCTACACGGTTCATACCTCTGCGTATGCTCCGGAGAATGCTATTGCGTTCGGCGATTACAGCTACTACAACATCGGCGACCGCGGCACCCGTTCCTTCAAGCAGCTCAACGAGCTGTTCGCGGGCAACGGTATGATCGGTTTCGTGGCTAAGGAACGTGTGGACGGCAAACTTATTCTCCCCGAAGCCGTTCAGATTCTCAAGCTGAAAACCGAATAAGGAAGGAGGCGGCGGTGATGGACGAGCTTCTTTCCAAAGTGAAAGCCAACCTCATACTGGAACACACAGCGGATGATGCACTGCTGAAAAGCTACATCACCGCCGCTGTTTCTTACGCCGAAAGCTACCAGCACATCCCGGAGAGCTATTACAAAGAGAATCCCATGCCGCCCACCACAGAGCAAGCTGTCATTATGCTGTCGTCCCACTTCTATGAAAGCCGGGACGGCAGCACGGGCGGCTTCTTTGCGGATAACACCGGAGCGGCACAGCAGGTGTGGAACACGGTCAATCTGCTGCTCCGCTTGGATAGGCGGTGGCAGGTATGAGTTTCGGAAAGATGAACGGCTTTGCAGACATCGTAGAAACCCGTCAAATCAAGGACAGCGAGGGCTTCACCCATTCCGAGAATGAAGTCCTCGCTTCCGTCCGTGTGTACCGGGAAGGTCGGCATGGCAGTCAGCGTTGGGCGAACCTCGCCGCATTCAGTGAAGCGACCGACCTGTTCCGCTTTCGGTGTATTCCTGGGCTGACGGTCACTACCGACCATTTCCTCATCTGCGATGACTGCCGCTACGACATTGTGTCCGTGGAGGATGTAAAGGGGCGTGGAATGTACATTGAGGTGCTGGCAAAGAAGGAGGTGCCGACCGTTGGCAAAAGCTGAAATGAAAATGCCGGAGGATTTCCTTCTGAAGATATCCAAGCTCGGCAGCAATTTTGACAGCGTGGCGGATACCATCCTGCAGGCCGGTGGTGAGGTCGTGCTGAAGAAGGTCAAAAGCAATCTTTCCTCCGTTATCGGCAGAGGGACAAAATTCAAATCCCGCACCACGGGCGAACTGGAAGGCGCACTCGGCCTTTCTCCCTCCAAGCTGAACCGGGACGGTAACCACGACATCAAGGTCGGTTTTGCCGAACCTCGCTCGGACGGCGGCAGCAACGCCAAACTTGCCAACATTCTCGAATACGGCAAGCACGGTCAGCCCGCGAAGCCGTTTCTGAAGCCTGCGAAAACCGCATCCCGGCAGGAATGCATCGATGCCATGACCAAGGCACTGGATGAGGAGGTGGAAAAGCTGTGAGTCTTTTATCCGATTTACAAACCATCGCCGAGCATTGCGGTGTTCCAGTGGAAACGGGTGTGTTCTCCGGCAAAGCGCCGGACACCTATCTGGTGATTACGCCGCTGTCGGACAGCTTTGAGCTTCACGCCGACAACACCCCCGGCTGTGAGACACAGGAGGCACGGCTGTCCCTCTTCACAAAGGGCAGTTACACCAAACCGAAAAGTGTACTCGTCCGTGCCTTGCTGGGTGCGGACTTTTATATTACCGACCGCCGGTACATCGGCTTTGAGACCGAAACCGGCTACCATCACTACGCCATTGACGTGGCACAAATCTACGAACTGGAGGAATAAGTTATGGCGACTATCGGTCTTGACAGACTGTATTACGCAAAAATCACCGAGAACGATGCCGGTGAGGAAACATACGGTACACCGTCTCAGCTTGCGAAAGCCATCTCCGCCGACCTTTCGGTGGAATTGGCTGAAGCTACGCTCTACGCCGACGACGGTGCTTCGGAGATCGTGAAGGAATTCAAGTCCGGCACACTCTCCCTTGGCATTGATGATATCGGCTCTGCGGCGGCATCCGACCTCACAGGTGCGACCATCGACAAAAACAAGGTGCTCATTTCCGCATCCGAGGACGGCGGCGACCCTGTGGCGGTGGGCTTCCGTGCCAAGAAGTCCAACGGCAAGTACAAGTATTACTGGCTGTACCGTGTGAAATTCGGTATTCCGGCGACGAACCTTGCCACCAAGGGCGACAGCATTACCTTCTCTACACCCACTATTGAAGGCACCATTCTGCGCCGCAACAAAGCAGACGCAGGCGGCAAGCACCCGTGGAAAGCGGAGGCACTGGAGGGCGATGTGACCGCTGCGACTATCACGAACTGGTATAAGGAAGTCTATGAGCCGACCTATACCACGACACCCGAAAAACAGGGTTAACGGAGGTAACACACAATGGATAACGAAAGAACCGCAGTCATCACGATCGGTGAAGAGGAGTACACACTGCTCCTCACAACCAAAGCCACCAAGGAGATCGCCGGTCGATACGGCGGTCTGGAAAACCTCGGCGAGAAGCTGATGAAGTCAGAGAACTTTGAAATGGCCATCGGAGAGATCGTGTGGCTTATCACGCTTCTGGCGAATCAGAGCATCCTCATCCACAATCTCAAGGACAAGGAGCACCCCAAAGAGCCGCTCACCGAGGATGTAGTGGAGCTTCTGACCACGCCCCTCGACCTTGCCGGATACAAAACCGCTATTACGGAGGCGCTCTACAAGGGCACCAAGCGGAATGTGGAAAGTGAGAAAGACTCAAAAAACGCACAAGTCGGGTAACTGTCTCCGATGCGGAGCTGTTTACCCGGCTTCTCTATTACGGCCTTGCCCACCTTCATCTGTCGCAGGATGAGGTGTGGCTGATGCCGTTTGGCCTTCTTTTGGACTTATGGGAGTGCCACAAGCAGTATAACGGGCAGGCCACCCCGGCACGAGAGCATTACATCGACGATATTATCCCGGACGGCATTTAAGGAGGTGACGGCGAATGGCAGATAGTTTCGGACTGAAGATCGGTCTTGAGGGCGAAAAGGAGTTCAAAAAAGCGCTGGCGGATATCAACCAGTCATTCAAGGTGCTCGGCTCCGAGATGAAGCTCGCCACCTCTCAGTTCGATAAGAACGACAAATCCGTGGAGGCACTCGCCGCACGGAATAAGGTGCTGCGAAAAGAGATCGATGAACAGACAACAAAAATCGACACTCTTCGCAAGGCTCTGCAGAATGCCGCCACCTCCTTTGGAGAGAACGACCGCCGCACCCAGAACTGGCAGATTCAACTCAACAATGCCGAAGCCGCCCTCAACGACATGAACCGGGAACTGGACGAGAACGAAAAAGCCATCAAGGAGGGCGGCAAGGCTGCGGAGGAATCCGGCAGTAAGTTTGAAGGCTTCGGCAAGGTTCTCAAAACCGTAGGTGTGGCACTCGGTGCTGTGGCCGTTGCCGCAGGTGCCGCCGCTGTGAAGCTCGGCAAAGAGGTCATCGCTGCCTATGCGGACTACGAGCAGTTGGTCGGCGGCGTGGATACCTTGTTCAAGGACTCCTCACAGGAGATACAGCGGTATGCCGCCAATGCATACAAAACGGCAGGACTTTCCGCCAACGAGTACATGGAGACGGTCACGGGCTTTTCCGCAAGCCTGATCCAGTCTCTCGGCGGTGATACCGAGAAAGCCGCCAAGTATGCGGACATGGCAATTACGGATATGTCCGATAACGCCAATAAGATGGGCACGGATATGTCCTCCATTCAGAATGCCTACCAGGGTTTTGCCAAGCAAAACTACACGATGCTCGACAACCTCAAGCTGGGCTACGGCGGCACAAAACAGGAAATGGAACGACTGCTTGCCGATGCGGAGAAGATATCCGGCGTCAAGTATGACATCTCCTCCTACGCAGATGTGGTGGAAGCCATTCATGTCATGCAGGAGAGCATGGATATTGCGGGTACGACCGCCAAGGAAGCGGAAGCCACCATTTCCGGCTCTGTCAATGCACTGAAATCCGCCGTGTCGAACCTCATCGTAGGCTTTGGTGATGCGGATGCTGACATGGAGCTGCTGTGCAACAACATGGTGGATGCCTTCAAGACCGTGGTGGCGAACATCACCCCGGTTATTGAGAACATCGTGGCGGCTCTGCCCACGGCGCTGGATGCTCTGCTGACGGCTGTGGGTGAACTGCTGCCCACACTGCTGGAAGCAGTCACCGAACTGTTCTCGCAGGTGCTGGAAACGCTGCTTTCTTTGCTTCCGCAGCTTATCCCGGCGGCGGTGTCCGCGCTCATGACCATCGTGAATACGCTGATTGAGAATCTGCCACTGCTTATTGAGGCTGCGGTTCAGCTGGTGTCTACACTTGTGACAGGCATTGCGGATGCACTGCCCACGCTCATCCCGGCAGCGGTGCAGGCTATCGTCACCATCGTGCAAGGGCTGGTGGACAGCCTGCCGATGCTCTTGGATGCAGCACTGCAGCTGATCACCGGACTGGCGCAGGGACTTCTGGATGCCATCCCTGTTCTGATTGCCGCTCTGCCGGAGATCATCAACGGCATCATTACCTTTCTGCTGGATTCCATCCCGCAGATCATTGAAACGGGCATTCAGCTTCTGACATCCTTGGTGGCTGCGTTGCCGGAGATCATTATGGCAATCGTGGAAGCCATTCCGAAAATCATTGACGGCATTATCAATGCGGTGCTGAATGCGATACCGCTCATTATTCAGGCAGGCATCGACCTGCTGATTTCTCTCATTCAAGCCCTGCCGCAGATCATCACGACTATCGTGCAGGCGATTCCGCAAATTATCTCCGGCATTGTCAATGCTCTGGTCGGAAACATCGATAAAATCATCATGGCAGGTGTGCAGTTGTTCGTTGCGCTGATTGAAAACTTGCCCACCATCATCGTGGAGATCGTCAAGGCCGTGCCGCAGATTATTGCGGGCATCGTGAAAGCCTTCGGCTCTCTGATGTATAAAATCGTGGAGATCGGCGGCAATATCGTAAAAGGCCTGTGGGACGGTATTACCCAGCTTGCCTCGTGGCTGTGGGATAAGGTGTCCGGGTGGATCTCCTCCATCTGGGACGGCATCTGCGATTTCTTCGGCATCCATTCGCCCTCGAAGGAAATGGCATGGGTCGGTGAAATGCTGGTCAAGGGTCTTGCAGGCTCCATTGACGACAACGGCGATGAAGCGGTCAAAGCCGCCAAAGGTATGGCCGAGGACATCAACGGCGTCATGGGTGACCTTGCCCACGATATGCAGACGGCTCTGCCCACCGACTTTGACGTGAACGGCTCGATTCGCTCCGCCGTGGACGGCGTGGTCGGAAAGGCGGCGTCCGCTTTCACCATCGCTCTGAACATCGCCACCTTCAACAATTACAGCAACGAGGACATCCGTCAGCTCACCAATGAAGTCATGGAAACGGCGAACCAGTTCGCCCAGCGGAAAGGAGTGGTATTCGCATGACCTATTTTACCTACAACGGCCGCAGTTCCGCTGATTTCGGTCTGCATATCGAGAAGAAGGACGTGTTCTCCGCACCGGAATATGATGCGGAGTTCATTCCCATTCCCGGCAGGAGCGGTGACATCATCAATCCGAACCGCCGCTTTGCCAACATCAAGGTGACCTACACAGTGTTCCTCGCTCGGAAGAATATAGCCGCACTTGCCGCTGTCCTGCAGGACATTAAGGGCTGGCTGTATTCCGAGCCGGACAGATACCACGAAATCACCGACTCCTACGATGCGGAGTATTTCCGCTACGGTGTCATCTCCGGCAATCTGGACATTGAGGAGCAGCTAAACAAGGTCGGCAGCTTTACCGTGACCTTCAACTGCAAGCCTTTCAAATACAGCTTTGCGGGACAGCAGACGGTGTCGGCTGACGCTTCTGTACTGACGATTACCAATCCCACTGCGTTTGAGAGCCGACCGTATATTAAGCTCTATGGCAGCGGTACGGTGGTAATAATGATACAGCCCCAAGGTCGAGGTATGATGATTTCCAATCTGGATGAGTACATCGAGATCGACAGTGAGCTGATGAACTGCTTCAAAGGCACTGCCCTCAAAAACGACACAGTCAAAGGAGCGGAATTTCCCGTTCTCAAGCCGGGTGTTTGCACCATTAACTGCAATGGCGATGTGTCAAGGATTGAGGTCATTCCAAGGTGGTGCTGTCTGTGATCCCTGTACTTTACGCCGCAAATACCACCGATTTCAGCTCATTCGGTCTTGGCGTACTGACGGACACCATTTCCTGCGAAGTGACCGAAGAGCGAAACGGTGTGTTCGAGTGCTTACTCAAATACCCTGTCAGCGGTCAGCACTATGGGCTTATCACCAAGGAGTGCATCATCAAGGCAAAACCCAACGACACCGCCGCCGACCAGGCATTCCGCATTTACCGCATCACGAAACCCTTAAACGGCATCGTCACGATCTACGGTCAGCATATTTCGTATGACCTTGCCAATGTGCCGGTGCTGCCGTTCAGTACCGATAGCCGCTCTCCGCAGCTTGTCCTCTCGCAGCTTCTTGCAGGAGATACACGCTTTACCGGCTGGACGGACTACTCGGATGCAAAGGCATTTTCTGTTACGCAGCCGAAAAGCGTCCGTGCCTGCCTTGGCGGCACAGAAGGCTCCATGCTCTCCAAATGGCACGGTGAATTTGAATGGGACAACTTCACGGTAAAGTTCCATTCGCACCGTGGGCAGAAGACCGGCGTGGTCATTGAATACGGCAAGAACCTCACCGCCTTGGAGCAGGACGAGGACAACAGCGGCGTGTATACCGCATTGCTCCCGTATGCCGTATACACGCCGGAAGGCTCGGACACCGAAATGGTGATCACGCTGCCGGAGGTCACGCTCCCCATTGTGACCTCGGAGATCGTCCGGGCGAAAACGCTCATCATGGATTTCTCCGACCAGTTTGACGGAGTTGTGACCGAAGAAGCCCTCAGAGCCAAAGCCAACAGCTACATCAAGGCCAATCCGCTGGGAGCGACCATTCCCACGGTGAAGGTGTCCTTTGAGCCGCTCTGGAAACAGCCGGAGTATTCGGCACTGCTGGAGCGGGTCAACCTCTGCGATACCGTCACCATCCGGCACTCGCTTCTGGGTGTCAGCGTGTCGGCTATGGTCATTGAAACCGTGTACGACACTCTTGCCGAACGGTATGTGAGCATTTCCCTCGGTCAGAGCAAGTCCAGCATGATCACCACCATCTCCGAGGTGCAGTCCACGGTCGACAAGGTGGAGTCCACGGTGGGACGCTTTCCGAAGCTGCTCCAAACCGCCATAGGCAAGGCCACCGGGCTTATCACCGGTCAGAGCGGCGGCTATGTGGTCATCCACACCAGCGAGGAAAACGGACAGCCCTATGAGCTGCTCATTCTGGACGCTCCCTCCATTGATGAGGCCGTCAATGTCTGGCGGTGGAATGTGGGCGGCTTAGGCTTTTCCCATAATGGCTACAACGGCCCCTACGAAACCGCCATCACGGCAGACGGTCAGGTCGTCGCAGACTTTATCACCTCCGGCTCATTGGTGGCGAACATCATCAAGGCCGGTGTCATCCAGTCGCAGGACGGCTCGTCATGGTGGGATTTGGAGAGCGGCGAAGTGGTACTCCGTGCGTATGCCACCAGCAAAGAGGTCACCGAGGTCAGCGACCGCATTACCACCATTGAGGAGCAGAAAATGCTCCGGCTCGTCATCATCTCGTCCAACGGGAACATCTTCAAAAACGGCAATGTGAAAACACTGCTTTCTGCCAAGGTGTACTCCTGGGACGAGGACATCACCGACACGCTGGATGCCAACCAGTTTGTCTGGACAAGGGTGTCTGAGGATACGGAAGCGGACAAGGTCTGGAACGAGCAGCATTTCGGCGGCGCAAAGTCCGTGGTCATCACCGGTGCGGATGTCAAAGTCCGCGCCACTTTTTATTGTGACCTCATCGACACTACGAGCAGGCAGAGCCTGTTATAACGGAGGAATTTACTATGGCAACCGCAGAACCCACAACAGAAACCGGCACAGCTCCAGTTTCTGATACAACAACTTTAAAGGAGGCTTCTCACATGAGCAAAGCACAAGGTCAGTTTACCATCATCGACTACAATGACGCACTGACACTGACGGGGTACATCGGCTCGAACCTCGCCAAGACTCAGATGTATAACCCCGACAACGGCAGTTACACCCCAGACTGGAAAACGAAGAACCTCGTTCTGACGCCCAGCCTGTATGTCATCGGTACCACCGCCGACCAGATCGCCACCGCCAATGTCACTTCGGTCAAGTGGTATGTGGGCGACAGCAACACCGCCATCTCCGCAGGCACGAACTATGGACTGAGCGGTGCAAAGAGCCACATTCTCACGGTCAAGGCCAATGTCATGGCGGAGCTGCCCGGCATCGACTACCGCTGTGTCATCACCTACAAGGACGAAAGCACCGGTCTGTCGCTGACCCATCCGCTGACCATTTCCTTCTCCCGTGTGGTCAACGGCTCCGGCATCGTTGACCTGCTGGTCACCACACCCAACGGAAATGTGTTCAAGAACGAGGAGGTCGCCAGTGTGACCGCCAAGGCCGAGCTGTGGCGCGGCTCTACGGTGGACACCACCAAGGTCAGCTACAAGTGGGCGGTCATGGACGCATCTGTCACTGCTACCTCTTCCACCGGCTATGATGCGGACTTCGGTATCGGCTGGCGCAAGCTCTCGGATACCGCCGACAAATACACTGGCACGGCCACCAATACCCTCACGGTCTACGCCGCAGCGGTGGACAGCTACGCTGTGTTCAAGTGCTGTGCCCAGGACACGGATTCCGCATCCGCTTCTTATAACACGAAGTTTTTCGACGTGGCGACCTTCATCGACAACTCCGACCCGCTGCAGATCATCGTCACCTCCACGGGCGGCGATGTGTTCAAGAACGGCCAGGGCACGACTGTGCTGACCGCCGTCTGCTATCAGGCAGGTTCCGAGGTGGACGCAGCCGGAAACGGCAGTTACACCTGGACGAAGTACAACAAAGACGGTGTTGTCGATACCTCTTGGGGTACCAACGGCAGCAAGACCGGCAAGACCCTGTCGGTGTCCAGCACCGATGTGGATACCAAGGCAACCTTTATGGTCGTTGTGGCACTTTAAGGAGGTGGTGAGATGATCGCATCGGCACAGTTCACGATTATCAGTCTCTGCGATGTGGTCACCTCGGACACGCCGCCGGAGAACCCCTATGAGGGGCAGCTCTGGGTGGACACCTCTGTGACCCCGCCGGAAACGAAAATATGGGACGGGAACGAATGGGTGGTGCAGAACGACATTGAAACGATCCGCACCACCATTTCCATTCTGACCGAGAAGGACGCACAGTTCCAACAGACCATCGACGGGCTGAACAGCTATGTGGCGACCCTCACCGAAACGGTGGAAACAGTGTCCAACGACCAAGGCATTCTGGAGGAACGCGTGCTGAACTCCGAAAGCCGTGTTTCGGAATTGGAACACACGGTGGATGGACTGTCCGTCACCATGCAGGAGCAGTACATCGGCGGCATCAACTATGTGCAGAACTCTTCCGGGCTGAACGGCATCACGGATGATTGGAGCTACTCCGGTACGGTAAAAACAGATACCTCCACCGATACCCAGAACAACACCATTTCCGACTCCTGCTTTGTGCTGGGGGCTTACTCCTCGTTGTCGCAGTACATCCGAGGGGTGGTTCCCGGCACTTATACGATCTCGGTTCGGGCAAAGAAAACCTCGACCATGTCCGGGTATTTCTATGTGACCTACAACGGGAACAAAACCAAGTACCTGTTCAATAAGTCCACGACGTTTGACTGGACGGACTATTCCGTGACGCTCACGGATGTGACCGACCCTACGCTGCGCATTTACTGTTACTGTCGGGATGCATCCATCTACCTCGCCGACATCATGATCTCCGAAGGAGCGATCCCCCGAAAGTGGACACCCGCACCCAACGAAATCTACACGCAGGAGGTCAAGATCGACAAGCGGGGCATCGAGGTATCCAACAGTGCATCATCCCAGCGGACAGTTATCACGAACACGGAGTTCGCCGGTTACTACAACGATGAGGTGATCTTCACCCTGAACAAGGACGAAACGCAGACCAAGAAAACCACGGTGGACGGCGAACTGACCGTGGGTAAAACGAAGTTTGTCCCGATGCCAACGGCGTCCGAAGGGCTGAACATCGTCATTCTGGATTAAGGAGGGAAAGCTATGGCAACTTGGAAAAGCGCGGCATACGATGGGCGCTATCTTCAACTGGACATTTCAGAAAGCGTGAATGTGGTCGGTAACAGCTCGACACTTTCCTGGACGCTGACCTCTACCGGTGGCGCATCCACTTACTACACCATTGACACGACCACTGTAACGATCAATGGTACGACCGTATACTCAAAGGACCGTACCTATTGGGATGACCGTGTTTTCCCGGCAAAGAAAGGTTCTGTCAGTGGCACGATTACTGTAGCTCACAACAGCAACGGCAGCAAAACGATTGCGGTCGGATTCTCGACCCGTGTTTATATCTACGGTTCACAGGAATACGGCGGCAGCATGACGCTGACTACCATTGACCGCTCTGCTCCCACAGTTACATTCAGTACATCGAATGTCACGGCAAACGGGTTCAAAATCTCCGCTACATCCTCTGCCACGGCGGACATCTGGCAGTACAGCACAAACGGCGGTTCGAGCTGGACGCAGTTCTCAACGACGGCATCCACCAGCGCCAGCGTAACATTGTCCTCGCTTTCGCCGAACACGAGCTATACGGTGAGGGTCAGAGCAAGGCGGCAATACAACCACGTCTACGGCACTTCCGGCAGTTCCACGGTCAAGACGCTGGGCGGTGCTGTGGTGAATAGTGTCAACACGGTGACGGCGGACAATGCCACGGTTTCCATTACCATCAATGTGACCGTGTACGAAGCCTCCTACACCAATACGCTGGCGCTCAAAAACGGCAGCGCGACCATCCTGACTATTTCCGGGCTTTCCTGGTCGAAGGGCACGGCGAACCGCACGGTCACGCTGACATCGGCGCAGAGAACAACGCTTTTGAACGCTATGGCATCCATCAAGTCGTTCACAGGTACCTTTGCGGTTTCGTCTTACAGCGGGTCTACGCAGATCGGCAGTACTTCAAGCAAGACCGCCACTGTACTGACCACGGCGACCAATTCCGCTCCGACCATAAGCGGATTCACTTATGCCGACAGCTACACGACCACAAAGAACCTCACGGGCAACGATCAGCTGTTCGTACAGGACTACTCGACCCTCAAGGTCACCCCCGGAACAGCGACTGCGAAGAACGGAGCGTCCATTTCCAACTATACCGCTTCCTGCAACGGTTTATCCGCATCCAATTCAACTGGGTCTGCTATCACAGTCGGAAAGATCGCCAAGTCCGGCAGTGTGACGGTCACGCTCTCGGTCACGGACTCCCGCGGCTACACCGCCGAAACTTCACAGACGGTGACGGTCATTCCGTACACCAAGCCGAAAATATCCTCGATAACGCTCCGGCGAACCAACGATATCGAAGCGGAAATGCAGCTCAAATTCAGTGGCTCTATTTCTGCTGTGAACGTAGACGGGACGCAGAAAAACAGCGTGGTTTATGTGCGGTATCGGTACAAGAAAACCAGTGAGAGCAGTTACGGCAGCTACACCAGCATCTATTCCGGCACGACAAAAAGCGGAACCTCTTTCAGCTACTCCAATTTGGAACTGTGCAATCTGGATGCCAACAGTTCCTACGACTTCCATTTGCAGATCCAAGACAAGCTCTATTCTTTGAGCAGTCTGGATCTGTATTTTACTGTCCCGCAGGGCACGCCGCTCATTGCGCTTCGGAAAAAGAAGGTCGGCATCAACACGCCGAACCCGCAAGCCACACTGGATGTTGCCGGGGATATGCGTGTTGATGGCTCACCCCTCGCAGATTTTGTCATTCAGCAAGGGACAAGCGGCATCTGGAATTACCGTAAATGGAAAAGCGGTACAGCGGAATGTTGGGGTCAGTATTCCTTTACGACCGCCATTTCGACGGCATGGGGCGTGCTCTATGAGAGCGGCGCAATTGCGCTCCCTAATTTTCCATTTACCTTCGCGGAAATTCCTCATGTCCATATCTCCACGGAGAACAGCAATTACGCCATGTTTGTGGAGCGTGGCAGTTCAAGTAGCTGGTCTACAACGACCAACCCCGGAAAGATATTTGCCGTAAGACCAAATACGGTACCATCGGCAACCTACAAAGTATCAATCTATGCTATCGGAAAAGTGTGACGCTCCGGCGTCACTTTTTTCATACCCATTTTTAATTTCAAAGGAGGACAAACAACATGAAAGAATTCTGGACGACCATTCAGGTGGTGTTCGCCGGAATCGGCGGCTGGCTGGGATGGTTCTTGGGAGGATGTGACGGCTTGCTTTATGCGCTTCTGGCTTTCGTAGTCATCGACTACATCACCGGTATCATGTGCGCCGTGGTGGACAAGAAGCTGTCCAGCGAAGTCGGATTCAAGGGCATTTTCAAAAAGGTGCTCATCTTCGCCCTGGTCGGCATCGGGCATATTCTCGACACCCGTGTCATCGGCAGCGGCTCGGTGATGCGTACCGCCGTCATTTTCTTCTATTTGTCGAATGAGGGCGTGTCCCTGTTGGAAAACGCCGCATACCTGGGACTGCCCATTCCGCAGAAGCTGAAATCCGTTCTGGAGCAGCTTCATGACCGCAGTGAAAAGGAGGATGAATAATATGGCTTACACAAACAGTTCCCTGGTGTCCTACACCAAACTCAGCCCGAACCACTCCGGGCAGCGTACCCACAGCATTGACCGCATCACGCCGCACTGCGTGGTGGGTCAGTGCAGTGTGGAAACGCTCGGCAACATCTTCTTGCCGACCTCACGGCAGGCAAGCAGCAACTACGGCATCGGTGTCGATGGTCGGGTCGGAATGTATGTGGAAGAGAAAAACCGCTCCTGGTGCTCCTCCTCCGCAGCCAACGACCAGAGAGCCGTCACCATTGAGTGCGCCAGCGACAACACCGAGCCGTATGCGTTCAAGGATGTGGTGTACCAGCGGCTCATCGAGCTTTGCACCGACATCTGCAAGCGCAATGGCAAGACGAAGCTGCTCTGGCTGGAGGATAAGGCCAAGACGCTGAACTACACTCCGAAGTCTGACGAGATGGTGCTGACCGTCCATAGATGGTTTGCGAACAAAAGCTGCCCCGGTAACTGGATGTATGCCCGTATGGGTGATTTGGCATCCAAGGTCACGGTAGCGCTCGGCAGTGAGGTGAAGCCTGCCGACCCAGTCAAGCCCACCGGGCCTATCAAGGTCGGCGACCTCGTGACCATCACAGGCAGCACCTACTATGGCGGCAAATCCATTCCCGGCTGGGTGAAGAAGCTCCGCTGGTATGTGGTAGAGGTCAGCGGCGACCGCACGGTCATCAACAAGGACGAGTTCGGTAAGTACGCCATCATGTCGCCGGTCAAGACCTCTGCGCTCGCCGTGGCAGGCACGAAACCCTCCGAGGATTACCGCATCCACACCGTGGTGCATGGTGACACCCTCTGGGCGATTGCCAAGAAGTATCTCGGCAACGGTAGCCGCTACAAGGAGATTGTCAGTCTGAACGGACTGAAAAGCAATGTCATCTACAGCGGCATGAAGCTGAATATCCCTAACTGATATGAAGCCCATCGAGGATTTTTTCTTCGGTGGGCTTTATTCTTTTGCCTGTTTTTTTCCAAAACGCCCTCCTCATGTTCATGGAATAGTGAGGAGGTGGTTCACACATGACAGACCATCAGAAAACAAAGATAGCCGAAATGAGAAAAGCCGGATGCGGCTATTCTAAAATATCCAAAGCTCTGTCCGTTTCGAGAGATACCGTCAAGACCTTCTGCCGCCGAAACAACATCACGGTCGACAGCACCGAAGAACCGAAAGAGACAGCGGGAATCTGCCCGGAATGCGGAAAGCCGATAACGCAGATATCCGGCAGAAAACCGAAGCGTTTCTGTTCGCCGGAGTGTAGACAGAAATGGTGGAACGCTCACCCGGAGCGTGTCGGACAGAAAGCGGTTTATGAATATGTTTGTCCCGGATGCGGTCAGTCCTTTACCGCCTATGGAAACAGCCACAGAAAATACTGTTCCCACGAATGCTATGTGGAGACAAGGTTCAAAGGCGGTGAAGCCCGTGACTAAAGAGCAGATAACAGCGGAAATCAAATATCAGGCGAGCATTGCACCGTTTCGGCTAATGCTGAAAAACGGACAGATTTCCACAGAGGATTATCGTGTGATAGACACAATACTCACCGAAAAATACCTTCCTGTTTTCGTTCAATTTATTCCTCCGAATTGACTGGATATATTTCAAAATCAGAGTTAATATGTCCGATACCAAAGGAGGATACAATGAAAAAAACTATCGTAAACATTGCCCCTGCCGTAGCGGAAACCCCTCGTACAAAACGTGTGGCGGCCTATGCCAGAGTTTCCTGCGGCAAGGACACCATGCTGCATTCCTTGGCGGCGCAGATCGATTATTACCGTGACTACATTATGATGAACCCGGAATGGCGGTTTGCTGGAGTCTACGCTGACGAATCGAAAACAGGCACCAAGGACAACCGTGAGCAGTTTCAGCTTCTCTTGACCGAATGCAGGAGCGGAAACATCGATATGGTCATTACCAAGAGCATATCTCGGTTTGCGAGGAACACGGTCACGCTTCTGGAAACCGTGCGTGAACTCAAAAACCTCGGTATTGATGTTTTCTTTGAAGAACAGAACATTTACACTATGAGCGCCGAGGGCGAAGTAATGCTGACGCTCCTCGCTTCTTTCGCCCAGGCAGAGAGCCTTTCGTGCAGCGACAACTGCAAATGGCGAATCCGCAAGGGCTTTGAGGAAGGACGGGCATCCACCTGCACCATGCTCGGATACCGCCTGGTGAACGGAGAGATAACGCTCATTGAAGAAGAAGCCGAAACCGCAAAACGCATATTTGATTTATACCTTGCCGGATACGGTCTTCAGAAAATCGCCAACACCTTGAATGAAGAAGGGCTATTCAGCATCTTCGGAAACGAATGGCATCCGACAACCGTGCGGAAAGTCCTGACAAACGAGAAATATTGCGGAGACCTTTTGCTTCAAAAAGTATATCGTGAAAACCATCTTACAAAAAGAAAATGCTACAACACCGGGGAACTTCCACAGTATTTTGTCGAGGATGATCATCCGGCGGTGGTTACCAGACAGATCTTTATGGCGGTTCAAGATGAATTGAAACGCAGAGCAAAAGAAAAAACACAGCCGGTTGGTTCGAAAAGCAGTTTTACCGGGAAAATCCGATGCTCATGCTGCGGAAAGAATTATCGCCGAAAGACAACACCTTATAACATCGTCTGGTGCTGTTCGACCTACAACTCCAAAGGAAAGAAATACTGCCCGGACTCAAAGGTCATCCCGGAGGAAACGCTGAAACGGGCGGCGGCAGAAATTTTGAAAACGGACGGATTTTCGGACGGGGCATTTGAAACGCAGATTTGCACGATAGAGGCTCATCCGGGCAATCTGCTCCGTTTCATTTTTACGGACGATTCGACTACGGATTATGTCTGGAAAGACCGCTCACGCTCCGAAAGCTGGACAGATGAAATGAAAGCCGCCGCCGGAAGAAAGACGAAGGAAAGGGACGCAAATCATGGCAAATAAAACAGTCAAAAAGATAGAAGCAACGAAGCCAACGCTGTCGGCACAGTATTCGACCTTCACACGAAAGCGAAAGGTCGCAGCCTATGCCCGTGTTTCAACGGCAAAGGAAGAACAGGAAAACTCCTTTGACGCGCAGGTCAGTTATTACACGCAGAAAATTCAGGCGAACCCGGAATGGGTCTTTGTCGAGGTGTATTCCGATGAGGGTATCACCGGCACGAACACCAAAAAGCGTGACGGCTTCAACAGAATGATAGAAGATGCCCTTGCCGGGAAAATCGACCTCATTCTCACCAAGTCCGTCAGCCGCTTCGCACGAAACACAGTCGACAGCCTTGTTACCATCCGGCAGCTCAAGGAGAAAGGTGTGGAGGTGTTTTTCGAGAAAGAGAACATTTACACTCTCGATGCCAAGGGAGAACTGCTGCTTACGATCATGTCCTCGCTGGCACAAGAAGAGGCAAGGTCGATTTCAGAGAACACCTCATGGGGTCGAAGAAAGTCCTTTGCGGACGGAAAGGTCAGCCTCGGCTATTCCAATTTCCTCGGTTATGACAAGGGTCCCGATGGGGAGCTTGTTATCAATGAGGAGCAGGCAAAAATCGTGCGGAGAATTTATGCGGAGTTCCTCGCCGGAAAAACTCCGGGCGGCATTGCGAAAGGGCTGACCGCTGACAGCATTGAAACGCCCGGTCACAAGAAGGTGTGGCAGGCTTCCACGGTGCTGAACATTCTGAAGAATGAGAAGTATTACGGGGCGGCCATACTTCAAAAACAGATAACGGTATCGTACTTGACGAAAGAGAAGCGTCCCAACACGGGCGAACTTCCCATGTACTACATCGAAAAAGACCATGAGCCTATCGTCTCCCCGGAAACCTTCCAGATGGTACAGGAAGAAATGCGCCGCAGACGGGAAGCCGGAAGCAATATGCAATGCGTGTCCATTTTCTCAAGCCGCATCATCTGCGGTGACTGCGGAGGATACTACGGCAGAAAGATATGGCATTCAAGCACCAAGTACACCGCATGGCACTGGCATTGCAATGCCAAATTTCAAAAGCGAAAATACTGCGAAACACCGACCCTCAAAGAAGAAAGCCTGGAAGAGACCTTCGTTGAAGTGTTCAACAGCCTGATTGCCGACAAGGACGAAATCGTAGAAAACTACCGTCTTTGCATCGATGCCGTTACCGATGACAGCGAGTACCGCAGGCAACTTGAGGATTTGAACAACGGCTGCGGCGAAGTCCAGACGCTGATAAGAAGCCTTCTGATGACCTACAGCCGACAGGACACCGCCGATGATATCCATGAGAAACTCCAAGAATATGAGGATCGGCTTGACACGATGGCTCGGCTCAAGCAGGAGCTTGATTTGAAGATAGCCGCCTGTGCTGCCAAGCGTGTGCAGATTACAGGCTTTCTGAACGAACTTATGAAGCATGACGCTCCGCTTGCAAAGTTCGACCCGCTTGTATGGCAGGCGGTCATCAATTACGCTACGGTCAATCGTGACTGCACGATTACCTTTACCTTCCGTGACGGGACCGAAAAGACCGTACCAATCAAGAACGGTGTCCGTCCTTACACGAAACGCAATAAGCCGCAGGAGGTTGACGGCAATGACGGATAAGAATCTGCTTGTAATCACCCCTCACAGAAAAGAACCCGGCAAGCAACGCATCGCCGCCTACTGCCGGGTTTCAAGCCGAAGCGATGAACAACTGAACAGTCTGACAAATCAGATTAATTTCTACCGCCGCCTATTCGAGAACGATGATACCGTTGTCTTTGTCGGCATCTATGCGGAAGAGGGACTCTCCGGCACCCAAGCAGAAAGCCGACCGCAGTTTATGAAAATGATCGAGGACTGCCGGAGCGGTCTTATAGATTGCATACGGACAAAAAGCGTATCCCGGTTCGGAAGGAACACCGTGGATACGCTTATTTACACCCGAGAGCTTCGGTCCCTGGGCATTGATGTTTTCTTCGAGAAAGAGAACATCCACTCCACCGAATCCTCTGGGGAACTCATGCTCACGCTGATGGCTGCGTTTGCCGAGTCCGAGTCTGAGACGATGTCGGAGAATATAAAATGGGGCAAACGAAGAAGATATGAGCAAGGCATCACGGGGAGCATCACACTCACCGGGATGTACGGTTTTCGGCAGAACAAGGGTATCGTGACCATTGTGGAGAATGAAGCTGAACTGGTGCGGCGAATATACAAGGACTTCATTGACGGCTATAGCTACGGCGAAATCGCCGACAGGCTTATTGCCGAAGGGGTGCCAACTCGAATGCCCGGTGCTTCCTGGGCAAAGACCACCGTTCAGCACATTATCCGAAACGAAAAATACTGCGGTGACTGCCTGTTTCAGAAAGCGTTTATCGCAAACCCCATCACGCATCAGCAAGTCAGAAATAACGGAGAACTGCCGAAATATCTGGTGGAGGACTGCCTTCCAGCAATCGTGGATAAAGAGACATGGAAGCTGGCACAGGCTGTTGCGGCAAGGCATACACCGCACAAGCAGGCATCGAATGAGCGGTATCCGTTTACAGAGAAACTGTTCTGCGGAGTATGCGGTAAGCCTTACTGCTATTATCATTATACGACCACCAATAAGCAGCCCCTTGCCGCATACCGATGTATGAGCCGAAAGACGCAATCAGCGGTCGAAGTGCCGGGTCAAACATATACGCCGCCGCACAAGGCAACCTTCAAACTCAATGCCTCGCCAGAACTGATCGCATACAGAGAACGCTACTGCAAACCGCCGAAGGAAAGACCGATGCTCTGCACAGATGTCCGCATTTCGATTGACCTGCCGCAGAAGGCATTTTGCCGAGCGTGGAATCTCATCGTGGCAAAGAAGCTCCGCTATCAGGCAACGCTGCGGTCAACGGTCGATAATGCCGAGGACATCCTCGTCCAATACCGTGCGGAAGAGATGTGTCTTCTGATTGACGAGATCGGAAAAATCAACGAGTTCAGCTATCCGCTCATGCTCAAAACGCTCGACAGGGTCGTTGTAAACGCCAACGGGAAGCTGACATTCATCTTTCAGTCCGGCATAAAAATCACAGTATAAATGCTTCGAAAAACCCAAGTGTGACTATGAAAATACCCTCGTTTTTTATGGGTAAAATCATAGTCACACTTTTTCCTTTTACAAATATTCCGAGCGGAATGAAACCTTCGGCAGCAAAGTCCTCCGTTCTGACACGGCATCCCGGCTCGGCTCTATTCCTCTGAAAAGCGCCGAAAACGCCGTGTTTCTGCGGCTTTTACAGGGTGGGTTCAAATGAACCCATTGATGAACTCAGTGGGTTCAAACACAGAGGGAAAATTAAATTGTATCAATGCCGTAGTTATTACGCATTCAGGGTGTTCTTATAGTTACTGAGAAGTAAATTGTAAGAACGCCCTGTTTTTTTTAATTGTGCTACGCTGTTACAGAGACACTTGACGGCAGATACGAAAGCTTTACTCCTTTACGGGTATTCAATGTTATATCCGGCTCGGGTATGGGAATATCCTCCGGTATTTCTATTGAGCCGATGCAATTATAATAAATTACCAGCTTTTGAGTTTTAACTCCATTGATTTTTTCAGCGGAGTGAACCTCTATATGTTCAATAAGCTCATTCAACATATTCGCCGTCAACTTTTTGACGCGGGTATATTTTTTTATTGCTTTAATGAACTTTTCGGAAGTCATTTCTTTTCCCATAATTTCATCTAAAAGATTTCCGAGATGAGTAAGCCTTTCGCGGATTTCCTTTTGTTCGTTATTGTAACTGACAGACATTTTCCCGAATCGCTCATCGTTTATTTTACCTGATAAATTGTCCTCGTAAAGTCTTTCAAATATTCTGTCAAGATCCTTATCTCTTGCGGTCAGTGACCTGATTTCGCTTTGATAAGCAGAAATTTGTGCATCCATTGATTGTTTAGACAATGCACTTGCCGTCTTTACGAATTCTTCTTCATATTTACAGGCAAACCTAGCGAGGCGATGGATTTCCGAAAGAATCACTTCTTCTAAAAAATCCGTTCTTACATAATGAGTAGAAAAACATTCCTTGCGCTTGCCCTGATTATAGGCAGGACAATTGAAATATGTTATTCCGCGGTTATTACCGTGATAATGCAAATTACTGCCGCAATCGGAGCATACAAGCAAACCCGAAAACATATTGTTTTCACCATTTGCCATAGGGCGCTTTCTGAGCTTTCCCCTTTTGAACTGCACTTCTTCAAACAGTTCTCTGTCAACGATAGCCTCATGCACATCTTTAAATATCATCAAATTTTCGGAATCACTTTTATGTCTTTTTTTGTTTTTATAGGAAACCGAATATGTTTTAAAATTGATAACATCACCGCAATATTCCTGCATGGCAAGTATTTTTTGTACCGTTGATTTTGCCCAGTAATACGGGTCGGTATGTGTTTTGCCGGAAGCCCCTCCCGGCTTTTTTATACCTTTTTTTATGGCATAAACTGAGGGGGTTAGTATTTTCTCATCTGTTAATGCCAAAGCAATTTGAAATGTACCCAAGCCATCATGGAACATATTAAAAATACTTTTCACCACATATGCGGCTTCTTCATCTACTATCCAGCGTTGCGGATTTTCGGGGTCCTTGATATAACCGTAAGGAGGCGGACTTAGCGGTATTCCTGATCCGCCCTTAATCTTATTACTGATACGGCGCTTTTTGCTTATATCACGCGAGTACCATTCGTTAAAAAGATTCCTTATCGGGGTCAGATCGTTTTCGCCCTCGTCGGTATCAAGATTATCCGAAACCGAAACAAGCCTTATATTGTGTTCGGGGAAAAATTCCTCGGTAAGCCTCCCAACCTCAATATAATTTCTGCCGAGTCTTGATAGATCCTTAACGAATACTGCCGTCGCTTTTCCAAGCTCTAACTGCTCCATCATTCTGTTGAACTCAGGTCTGTCCATTGTTACACCCGAAATTCCGTCATCAAAAAAATGGACTATTTTTGTGTACCCTTTTTCCTTTGCAACTTTAGCAAGAAGCTTTTTCTGATTAGCTATGCTGTTGCTTTCGCCATCAAGCTCGTCGTCCCGTGACAGACGCTCATAAAGAAAAGCTACATCGCAACATTTTATTTCATTTTTCGTTCTATACATGATTCCTCCTTCCCGCAGTCAAATAAACAGTACATAAAACTATAAGTGGCTGCCGAAAGGATTTTAGGATTGCTTAAAATCTTTGAAAATCATACGACCGAGTGAAGAAAACAGCGTTTTGCCCGTTTCCCTGAATTTTGGCTCAACCTTTATAACCGTGCCGTTTATGTTGTAAATCTGCGTTTGCGCGGGGTTAAGCTCTTTCGGTCTTTTTCCTTTGCTTTCGATCTGCATACAGCACCTCCGTTATTTTCGCATACCGAAGAATGCCGGCAATACAGCCACCGTTCTTCAGTATACACATCTGATCTGTTTTGTCAAATTTGACTTTATTTTTTCAGGGTACACAACAACAGTGTGAGAAAATAATGCTAAATTAAAAAACAATCCACGGAGTATTTAGCCCCTCCGCAGGGACATACTGCAACGGGCTGACTTCTTAACCCGCTTGCCGTCCAAGCCCACGGCAAGTGTCTTCACAAGGTCATCGCAAGCATATATTGTCGCTCTCCCTCTGTTTTACAGTATGTTTTCTATAATGCCAACAGGCATATTTTTCAAGGTTCATAAGACGCTTTTTTTCGCCCTCATTTACATAATACAGGTTGTCACTCCGAAAAAGGGAAATGATTATAAAAAAATCTTTCTTATTTAAAAATATTGCTTTGAAGTACCCTAAAACAAATAACAAAATTCAAACGTCCTCTGACGATTTTTTAAATAAAGTATTGTTATCCAATTTATCTCTTACAGCAATTCTTAATACAGGCAATTTAATTATTATTCTGTTCTTTATTTCATTTTCCAATTCTTCAATATAATACTTTTTATAATCGCCTGCATCGGTATACACAGATACACAGGAAACAGCCATAATATAAGCGTTATAAAAATCAAGCAATTGCTGTTCACAATTGTTTTGATTATTTAAAATATTATAAACTGTATCTTTGGACGGAAACA
>OHUD01000330.1_pt1 | contig 24862 bp, 19 predicted proteins | sample 1579021 | NCBI WGS metagenome assembly OHUD01 (sample SAMEA3879597, study PRJEB24766) | human gut metagenome | biome: human-associated habitat; feature: feces | place: USA | collected 1985/1987
GCAGCCGCCAAGGCCATGGACGAGTACATTCAGAATCAGTAAGTTTCCCCTATAGAAAAAAGCCGGTGCGCCAAGAAAGTGCACCGGCTTTTTCTCTTCATATCAGGCCGTTTTCTACACAATACCAATAGATGCCGTCTTCCTTCACATCGCGGCAATGGGCGGTGGCGGCGGCTTGCAGCCGGGCAGAGGCGTTGGCCATAGCGACGCCGGTGCCGACGGCTCTGAACATTTCGATATCGTTGTTGCCGTCACCGAAGGCCATGCTGTCGGACTTGTCGATGCCGTAGAATTCCAGCATCTTTTCCACGGCGATGCCCTTGCCGCCGCTGGCCGGGATGATATCCACGGCGCGGTCCCACCATGCGGCGATCTTCGCGTTCTCCACATCCTTCAGGATGGCTGGGTACTCCGCTTCCCTGCCACTCATCAGCACCTGAAAGATCTCGCCCTGCGCCATAGCATCAAAATCGTCGGCGATCACCAGCTCGACCCCGCCGATGGCAAAATACTCCGCCAGATCAGGGTCGGAGCCGTTAGCGGCCAGCCGGTCCTTGGTGGCCAACGCCATGGGCCGCCCCAACGCTTCGGCGTTCCGGCGGAGCAGGGCAATGTCCGCTTTCGGGATGAGATTTTTGAAAACATCGCGCTCCGGCGTGAAGCAATAGGAGCCGTTGTAGGTCAGGAACGCATCGAAAGTGACCCCTTCGAACTTCGGCACTTCCATGGGAGCGCGGCCGGTGGCAATGCAGAGCTTGATGCCGTTCTGCCGCAGTTTTTGCAGCGCCTCCACCGTTCTGGGGCGGATGCCCTCCTTGAGCGGCACCAGTGTGCCGTCGATGTCAAAAAAGATGATCTTGGGCTTTGTCATAGCGTTCCTCCTGCATTTTCCTTATATCATAGCACACTTGCTGCCGTTTGCCAAATGTATCCCAGTTGTTGTGCAACCTGCTCAATTTTCCGAGGTGATTTTTGTCGGCTATTTCTGGCGCATTGTGATTGATTTTGACTGAAATCTTGCTATAATAAGGACATGAAGCTTCATAAAGCTTCAAGTTCAATCACAAAACACCAAAGGAGTGACCTTTCCTCATGTTGGCAGAAGAACGCTTCGCCCTCATCCTTGACCTGCTGGCGCGGCAGCGCACCGCCACCGTGCAGGAGTTGTGCGAGGCGTTGAACGCAAGCGAATCCACCATCCGGCGCGACCTGAACGAGCTGGACAAGCAGGGCAAACTGAACAAGGTGCACGGCGGGGCCACCCTGCCGGACAGCCCCTTCCGCACCGATGAGCCTACCATGGCCGCCAAGGAAGAGCTGGCCGTCAGCCAGAAACAGAGCATCGCCCAGGCGGCGGCAGAACTGATCCTGCCGGAAGATTTCATCTATCTGGATGCAGGCTCCAGCACGCTGGCTCTGGCACGGGCGCTGAGCGGCCCGGCCCTGAACGCCAGCTATGTGACCAACGGCGTGGCCCACGCCCGCCTGCTGGCCCAGAAAGGCTGCCGGGTGTTCCTGCCCGGCGGGCTGCTGCGGCCCCAGACCGAGGCCATCATCGGGGCGGCTGCGCTGACTGCCATCCAGCAGTACAATTTCACCAAAGCCTTCATGGGGGCCAACGGCGTGGCGCTGGGTTCCGGCTTTACCACCCCAGACCCTGAGGAGGCCGCTGTCAAAGCTGCGGCTCTCCACCGGGCGCGGGAGGCGTGGTTCCTGGTGGACGACACCAAATTCGCGCAGGTCTACCCCGCCGTCATCTGTGATCTGCACAGCGGTGCCATCCTGACGAACCGGTGCCCCAACCCCAAATACCGGCAATACACTCTGATAAAGGAGACCGAGGTATGATCTACACTGTTACATTCAATCCTGCCATCGATTATGTCGTCCGTCTCGACAGGCCTCTTGAGGTGGGCGAGGTGAATCGCGCCGCCGGGGAGGACTGCGTGCTGGGCGGCAAGGGCATCAATGTTTCCGGCGTGCTCCGGGAGCTGGGCTGTGAGAGCGTGGCTCTGGGCTTTGTGGCCGGTGAGACCGGTGCCTGGCTGGAGCGTGGTCTGGCCGCGCAGGGGCTCCGGACCGATTTCATCCATCTGGCCGAGGGCATGACCCGCATCAACGTCAAGATCAAGGCAGGCACCGAGACTGAGCTGAACGGCGCAGGCCCCAGCATCCCGGAAAGCGCCATGCAGCAGCTGGAAGCCCAGCTGGACACCCTGCAGCCTGACGACATCCTCGTTCTGGCGGGCAGCATCCCCAAGAGCCTTTCCCAGAGCACCTACGAGCGGCTGCTGGCAGGGCTGGAGGGCCACGGCGTGCGGGCCGTGGTGGATGCCACCCAGGATCTGCTGGTCAACGTCCTCCCCTATCACCCCTTCCTGATCAAGCCCAACGATCACGAGCTGGGCGAGATCGTGGGCCGGGAGCTAAAAACGGACGAAGAGATCACCGCCGCTGCCCGCGCCCTGCAGGAAAAGGGTGCCCGGAACGTGCTGGTGAGCATGGCCGGAAACGGCGCTCTGCTGGTGGATGAGCACGGCGAGGTGCACCGCATCGGCTGCCCCAAGGGCAAGGTCGTGAACAGCGTAGGCGCAGGCGACAGCATGGTGGCCGGTTTTGTGGCAGGTTATCTGCAAAGCGGCAGCTATGAGCAGGCCCTCCGGCTGGGCACCGCCTGCGGCAGTGCCACCGCGTTCAGCCTTGGGCTGGCAACGAAAGAAAAGATTGCCGAACTGATGCAGGAAATTTGAAGCAGAGCCCTCTTTGCGGTCTGCGGCGCAGACCGCAGCTGAGAGGGTTGCACAGAGAGAGAAAGGAGAACCCTTATGCGCATTACGGAATTATTCACCGCAAAGTCCATCGAGCTGGATTCTGCGGCATCCAACCGGGACGAGATCCTCTCCCGGCTGGTAGAGTTGCAGGCCACCCACGGCAACATCACCGACACAGAAGCCTACAAGAAGGCTCTCTACGCCCGGGAGGATGAGGCCTCCACTTATGTGGACAACGGCATCACCGTTCCCCACGCCAAGACGAATGTGGTCACCCGGCCCAGCCTGGCCGCCCTGCGTCTGAGCACCCCGGTGCAGTACAACGCCGAGGATGACGGCAAGACCGACCTGCTCTTTGCCATTGCAGCCCCCGAAAACGGCAGCCTGCATGTGGATATGCTGGCCCGCATGATGCAGATGCTGATGAATGAGGACTTTGTGGAAAAGCTGAAGGCCGCCAAGACCCCCGCCGAATTCCTTGCCCTCATCGACGCACAGGAGGAGGCCCAGTTCGGTGAGGAGAGCTTCACCCAGCAGGCTATCCCCCAGAGCGGCTACCGCATTCTGGCCGTGACCGCCTGCGTCAACGGCATTGCCCACACCTACATGGCCGCCGAGGCACTGGCCAAGGCCGGTGACAAGCTTGGCCTGCCCACAAAGGTGGAGACCAACGGCTCCGATGGTGCCAAGAACGTGCTGACCCGCGCCGAGATCGCAGCCTGTGACGGCATCATCGTGGCTGCAGACAAGAATGTGGAGACTGCCCGCTTTGACGGCAAGCCCGTGCTGTTTGCCCGGGTGGATGACGGCATCCACAAGCCCGAGGAGCTGCTGAAAAAGGTAGCCCACGGTGAAGTTCCTGTTTACCACGCCAAGGGCGGTGCTGCCGCCGCCGAGGAGGAGACCTCCGGCGACAGCTTTGGCCGCAAGGTGTACAAAGACCTGATGAACGGCGTGTCTCACATGCTGCCCTTTGTGGTGGGCGGCGGCATTATGATCGCGCTGGCCTTCCTGCTGGACGATTACACCATCGACCCCTCCAACTTTGGCATGAACACTCCCATCGCCGCCTTCTTCAAGACGGTGGGCAGCGCCGCCTTTGGCTACATGCTTCCCATTCTGGCAGGCTTCATCGCCATGTCCATCGCCGACCGTCCCGGCCTGGCCGTGGGCTTTGCGGGCGGCGTGCTGGCCATGAACGGCACCAACTTTGCAGGCCTTGCCAACGGTGAGACCACCGGCATCTCCGGCGGCTTCCTGGCCGCTCTGCTGGCCGGTTTCGTGGCCGGTTATGTGGTGGAGTTCCTCAAGAAGATCACCGAAAAGCTCCCCGCCAGCCTGAACGGCATCCGTCCCATGCTGATCTACCCGCTGGGCGGCATCCTCATCATCGGTGCCGTGATGTGCGGCATCAACCCGGTCATGGGCATGATCAACACCGCCATGACCAACTGCCTCAACGCCATGGGCGGCACCTCCAAAGTCTTGCTGGGTGCCATCGTTGCCGGTATGATGAGCATTGACATGGGCGGCCCCTTCAACAAGGCTGCCTACGTCTTTGGCACTGCCGCACTGGCCTCCGGCAACTACGAGGTCATGGCTGCTGTCATGGTGGGCGGCATGGTTCCTCCCATCGCGATTGCCCTCTCCACCACCTTCTGCCCCAAGAAGTGGACCCCTGACGAGCGCCGCAACGGCATCGTGAACTACGTCATGGGCCTGTGCTTCGTCACCGAAGGTGCCATCCCCTACGCCGCCGCTGACCCGCTGCGCGTCCTGCCCAGCTGTGTGGCCGGTGCCGCGCTGGCCGGTGCCCTCTCCATGACCTTTGGCTGCGCCCTGCGCGCTCCCCACGGCGGCATCTTCGTGTTCCCCGTGGTCGATCATGCCCTGCTCTACTGCGTGGCTCTTGCCGCTGGCAGCGTGGTGGGTGCCGTGATCCTGAGCCTGCTCAAGAAGGACCGCACCGACGCGGCCTGATCTGCCATTCTCCTTCTTCCTTTACCATATAAAAAGGGCCCGTCTGCGCGCACCAAAATGCGGCAGGCGGGCCCTTTCGTGCTTATCCCTTGATGATCCGGAGCAGGGTCTTGTCCAGCTGGATGGTACGGTTCCAGGGGTTCAGGATGATGCCCTGGATCTCCGGCACCTGCAGTGCGGCATCCAACAGCTTTTCAAGCTCCACCAGAAAGGTGGACTGCACCGCTTCCGCGCCCTTCATCTCCTCTTCAAAGCTGGTAAAGGCATACCACCAGCTGGCCCCATCGGCCGTGCGGAGGGCCCGCAGCTGCATCTGCTCACTGGCCGGGTTCGGCTCCACCGCCACCACGACCTGTCCGTTTTCCCGCATCCGCCGCCGGATCACGGTCAGGGTATGCGCCAGCTGCTCCTGTGTAGGCTCCTGCTGTAACTGGCAGACTGCCTGTTCGATCTTTTCGTTGCCGTTCAGGCCCTCGTCCTTCTTCTGCACCATAAGCTCTCCCATTCTTTTTGTTGTATTTTATGCTTGTATTATATCCGGACTTTACGAAAAATGGAAGCGCTGGCCAGAGATTCTTTCTTTTTTCGTCTGCTTTCGGGTGTTTTTTCAAAAATCAGTAGCCCCCGCCCCGAAAAAGTGTTACAATGTTTTCGTCTGGTATCATTTCAGAAACGACAGGACGCACCGCTTTTCCGTGAGCCGTTTTGTCGGAATGGGAGAGATAAGTCAATGAAACGAATCCTTCGTTCTGCCGTCAGTCTGCTGCTGTGCGCCGCCGTGGCGCTGGGCGGCACTGCCTGCGGCCGAAGCAAGCTGCCCACCACCATCACGATCTGGACCTACTACAACGGCGATCAGCTGGAATGCTTCAACCAGCTGGTGGAGCAGTTCAACTCCACCGTGGGCAAAGAGAAGAACATCCGAGTCGAAAGCTCCAGTCAGGGCAGCGTGAACGACCTGGAGACCAGCGTGCTGGCCGCCGCCGAGGGCAAGGTGGGTGCTGAGAAGCTGCCCAACATCGTCTCCTCCTACGCGGACACCGCCTTTACGCTGGATCAGATGGGCCTTGCCGTTGACCTGAGCCCCTACCTGACCGAAAAGGAGAAGTCCGCCTATATCGCCGGGTTTCTCGAAGAGGGCGACCTGATGAACAACGGGGAGCTCAAGGTCTTTCCCATAGCAAAATCCACTGAGCTGCTCTACCTGAACGTCACCGACTTTGCCCCCTTTGCCAAGGCCACGGGCGTGACCTATGCGGATCTTTCCACCGTGGAGGGGCTGAACGAGGCCGCACACAAATACTACGACTGGACCGATGCCCAGACGGCTGCGCCCAACGACGGCAAGGCCCTGTATGGCCGCGACGCGCTGACCAATTACCTGCTCTGCGGCGCACAGGAACTGGGTACAACCATCTTTGATGCCGAGAACGGCGTGATGACCCTGCACCTTGACAAGCCGACCCTCCGCAAGCTGTGGGATAACTACTATGTCCCCTACATCAAGGGCTGGTGCAGTGCCAGCGGCAAGTTCCGCAGCGACGATATCAAGATCGGCAGCCTGCTGGCCTATGTCGGTTCCTCCTCCAGCGCTTCCTTCTTCCCCACCCAGGTGCTGACCAGCGACACCGAGAGCCACGGCATCGAGATGGCCGCGCTGCCCTGCCCCAGCTTTGCAGGCTGTGAGCCGGTGGCCGTCCAGCAGGGGGCCGGCATGGTAGTCATCCCGGGCACCGAGGACGAGATCAGCGCCTGCGTTGCCTTCCTGAAATGGTTCACCCAGCCGGAAAACAACCTGCAGTTCTCGGTGCAGTCCGGCTATATGCCCGTGACCTATGCCGCCAACAGCATGTCCGCCCTTGAGAACAGCGGCCTGACGGTCTCCGAGAGTATCCACAAGGTGCTGAGCCTGTCCATTGATGCCATCGATCGCAGCAAGCTCTACACCACCCATGCCTTCCCGGATGCCCTGCGCGCCCGCAATACCCTGCAGTACGCGCTGGAGGACCGTGTCACTGCCGACCGTGCCACGGTGCTGGAGCGGCTGGCCGCCGGGCAGACCCCCGAGGAAGCCGAAACCGAGTTCCTGACCGACGCCTATTTTGATGCCTGGTACGACCAGACTCTGGCCGCTCTCAGCGCCTTTGCGGGCTGAGATGCCCTTGGAGCAACCACAAAAGGAGAGACTCTCAGATGCAGAACCACAAGCCGCACAGCCAGAAGGCCCCTCAGACGGGCCATTCTATCTTCGGCACCATCCTTTTCTCCCTGCTGGCTGTGCTGGCGGTGGAGTTCCTGCTGCTGACCTTTGCCGTCCACGTCACCCGGCTTGGCCCCCAGCTGAACCAGAACGCCGAGGATATCCTTGCCATGCAGGTGGACAACCGCAGCCGGTATCTTCAGTCCATCTTCCACGATGCACAGGAGCTGACCAGCCTTTCCGATGCCATCAATGGCCTGACCCAGCAGCTTCTGGACGAGGGAGAGATCAGCCTGAGCACGCTGGACAGCAGCAGCGACGCGGCCTATCCCCTGCTGGAAGCCGCCGCGCCGGAGCTCATCAGCACCCTGCGCATCAAGTCGGTGACCGGCGTGTTCCTTATCCTGAACACCCATGATCTGGACAAGCGGAAGCAGGACAGCCTCATGCCCGCCATCTACCTGCGGGATCTTGACCCGGATGCCGCTCCCTCCCAGCGCAACGCCGACCTGACCTTTGTGCGGGCACCGGCCCAGCTGGTGCAATCCCTCTCCATTGCCACGGACAACAGCTGGGCTCCCACCATCCGTTACCGGGCACTGGGAAATCGTGGCTTCCTTTATCCCCCTTTCCAGGCCGCCTATAAAGACGGAGCCAGCCTTGCCGCCTCCGATTATGGCCACTGGACCTCGCAATCCTATCTGGTGCCCGGGGACACCCACGAGGCCATTGCCTACAGCCAGCCCCTGATCCTGCCGGACGGCACCGTTTACGGCGTGATCGGCGTGGAACTGCTGGCCGACTACCTGTGGGAGAACCTGCCCTGCTCTGAGCTGCAGAACAACGGCACCTATTTCCTTGCCGTGACCGATACGGAGGAGCTCTCTGCCTCTGAACTGCAGCTGCGTCCGGTGCTCCGTTCCCACTGCGACGGGTAGCCGGGTTCTGCGAACGAAAGCCTTACGCTGCGCCTCCACAGTGCCCATACCCACCGCTACCTCTTCAGCAATGCCCTCTACATTGCTTCGGTCTCCCCCTTGAACCTCTACAGCCGGAACGCCCCTTTCTCGGGCAAGCACTGGCTTCTCGTGGGCTCCGTTCCCGCGGTGCAGCTCTTTGCTTTCGCCCAGCGGCTGCAGCAGCTGTTCTCCATCATCATGCTGATCACGCTGGCCGTTGGCTTTGTTTGCAGCTGGCTGATCAGCAGGCGGCTGGCCCGGCCCGTTGCCAAGCTCTCGGCTGAGGTAGCCGCTGCCGAAGCGGATTCCTCCGCCATCCCGCATCTGTCCGCCACCGGCATCCGGGAGCTGGATCAGTTCTCCTCTGCCTTTACCCAGCTGAGCAAAGACGTGCTGGACTCCTCCACCCGCTTTTTGCGCATTATGAAATTGGCCAGTGCGGAGCTGGGCGGCTATGAGCTGCTCGATGACAGCGTTTATGTGACCGATAACTTCTTCTCCATGCTGGGCCTTGCACAGGAGCAGCCAGATCCGCTCACGCCAAAGGCTTTCCGCGCCCTGATGGGCACACTGGAGCAGCGGTGGTTCTACCGCCTGTCCCCGGCCAACAACAAGGTCTTTGCCATCCCCCAGCCCGACGGCAGCACCCACTACATCACCCTGCGCATCACCCATATCCTGGGCGAAAGCGCCTCCGAGGTGGGTCTGGCTGAGGATATGACCACCACGGTGCTGGAGCAGCAGCGCATTGAGCACGAGCGCGATTACGATACCCTGACCGGCCTGTACCGCCGCCGTGCCTTTGACCGCGCCTGTGAAGCGCTGTTCCAGCAGCCCGAAAAGCTGGGCTGTGCCGCCCTGCTGATGATGGATCTGGACAACCTCAAGCAGATCAACGACACCTACGGCCACGACTGGGGCGACCAGTACATCCGCCAGACCGGCCAGTGCTTTGCGGCCAATACGCCCGCCAACACCATCTGCTCCCGCCTTTCGGGCGATGAATTCCTGATCTTCTTCTATGGCTACCAGGATCAGAAGCAGCTCCGCGCCCAGCTGGAGCTGCTGAGTGCCGCCCTGCAGCGCAGCGTGTCCATCCTGCCCAACGGCAAGCAGCTGCACATCAGCATCTCGGGCGGCATTGCCTGGTACCCCACGGACGGCCACGACCTGCTCACCCTGAAAAAATATGCCGACTTTGCCATGTATCAGGTCAAGCATTCCCACAAGGGCCGCATGTGTGATTTTGATATCGGCAGCTACCATCAGGAGGCATACGCCGCCCAGACCCAGCAGGACTTTGAGCTCCTGCTGCAGGAGGAGCTGGTGTCCTACCACTTCCAGCCCATCTACTCTGCCCGCAGCGGCCGGGTCGCAGCCTACGAGGCCCTCATGCGGGTCGATCTGCCTACCCTGCACTCCCCCGCTCAGGTCATGCAGCTGGCCCATGAGACAGGCCGCCTGTATGAGATCGAACGGATCACGGTGTTCCATTCCAGCGAGATCTTCCAGCGCATGCAGGCACAGGGCCTGCTCCAGAGCGATGCCCTGCTCTTCATCAACTCCATCGCCAATGTCAGCCTGACGGTTGAGGATGTGGAGGAATATGCTCAGCGCTACCCCGAGCTGCTCAAGCGGCTGGTGGTGGAGATCACCGAACAGGAAGATCTGGACCGCGCATGTCTGGAACGGAAGCGGAACATTCCGGGCTTCTCCGGCTCCTTTGCGCTGGATGACTACGGCAGCGGCTACAGCAACGAGCTGAACCTGCTGGAGCTCTCGCCCCGGTACATCAAGATCGACATCTCCATTGTGCGTGGAATCGACACCGACCGCGATAAGCAGCAGATCGTCTCCAACATTGTGGCTTACGCGCACGCCCGCAGTATGCAACTCATCGCCGAGGGCATTGAGACCGAGGCCCAGCTGCGCACCGTCATCGGTCTGGGCGTGGACCTGCTGCAGGGCTATTACCTCAGCCGCCCCGCCGCAGTGCCCGCCCCCGTTGCACCGGCAGCGCAGGCGGTGATCGACCAGCTCGAACACCAGCGGTTTGAGCCTCTCGGTTTATGATCTTTCCGGCTCCCCTGTGGGGGAGCCTTTTGTGACCCCATTCAGAGAAAGGAGACACGATGAACCACGAATCCAGTTCCGCTCTCCCCGCCGCCATCCGGGTGCGGGGTGCGCGGGTGCACAACCTGAAGAACATCGACGTAGACGTGCCGCTCCACAAGATCGTCGGCATTGCGGGCGTGTCCGGTTCCGGCAAGTCCTCGCTGGCGCTGGGTGTCCTCTACGCCGAGGGCTCCCGCCGCTATCTGGAGGCCCTTTCCACCTATACCCGCCGCCGGATGACTCAGGCCGAAAAGGCACAGGTGGACGAGATCCGCTATGTCCCCGCCGCACTGGCCCTCCACCAGCGGCCCGGCGTGCCCGGAATGCGTTCCACCTTTGGCACCATGACCGAGCTTTTGAACAGCCTGCGCCTGATGTTCTCCCGGCTCTCCCACTACCCCTGCCCCGCCTGCGGCTGCATGGTGCCGCCCAGCCTGAACATTGCGGCCGAGATCCCGCTCTACTGCCCCCGGTGCGGCGCGCAGGTGCCGGTGCTGGGCGCGGAGCAGTTCGCCTTTAACAGCACCGGAGCCTGCCCAGACTGCGAGGGCACCGGAATCGTGCGGGTGGTGGACGAATCCACTCTGGTGCCGGATGAGAGCCTTTCCATCAACGAGGGCGCGGTGCTGCCTTGGCAGACCCTGATGTGGTCGCTGATGAAGGAGATCGCCGAAAAGATGGGCGTGCGCACCAACGTCCCCTTCCGGGAGCTGACCCCGGAAGAGCGCGACATGGTGTTCCACGGCCCCGCCAAAAAGGTGCACCTGCTCTACCAGAACAGCAAGACCGGCGCGGCGGGCGAAATGGATTTCACCTACTTCAACGCCGTTTATACCGTGGAGAACGCTCTTGCCAAGGTGACGGATGAAAAGGGCATGAAGCGGGTGGAGCGGTTCCTGAAACAGGGCCCCTGCCCCGCGTGCGGCGGCTCCCGCCTGAACGCCGCGGCCCGGGCTCCCCGGCTGCAGGGCATCGGGCTGGCCGATGCCTGCCGCATGACGCTGGACACGCTGGTGCAGTGGGTGGAGGGGGTACCCGCCTCCCTGCCCGTGGAGATGCGCCCCATGGCTGAGAGCATCTGCGAGTCCTTTCAGGCCACCGCTGCCCGCCTGCTGGATCTGGGGCTGGGCTACCTCTCCCTTGACCGGGAGGCTGCCACCCTTTCCACAGGGGAGCGCCAGCGGGTGCAGCTGGCCCGCTCGGTGCGCAACCGCACCACCGGCGTGCTCTATGTGCTGGACGAGCCCTCCATCGGCCTGCACCCCTCCAACATCGAGGGCCTGCGGGGCGTGATGCATGACCTGATCGCGGACGGCAACTCCATCGTGCTGGTGGATCACGACACTGAGATCCTGCGGGATGCCGACTGGCTCATTGAGATGGGCCCCGGTGCCGGTGAAAACGGCGGCACCATCCTGACGCAGGGCACCGTGGAGCAGGTGGCCCAAAGCCCGGCCTCCCGCATCGGACCCTTCCTTGCCGACCTGCATACTCTCTCAGCCCGCACCCGCACCCCGGAGGCGGAGCTCTTTGCGCTGGGCACCATCACCCTGCGCACCCGGGCCATCCACACCGTCAAGCCGCTGGAAGTCCGGCTGCCCAAGGGGCGGCTCATCGCGGTGACCGGCGTGTCCGGTTCCGGCAAGACCACGCTGGTGCTGGAAAGCCTGATCCCCGCGCTGGAAGCCGCCGCCAAGGGCGAAGCTCTGCCCGCCCATGTGGAAAGCATCACGGCACCGGGCATTGCGCAGGTCAAGCTCATTGACGCAACACCCATCGGCATCAATGTTCGGTCCACGGTGGCCACCTACGCCAATGTCCACGATGAACTGCGCAAGATCTACGCCCGCTCTCCCCTTGCCAGGGAAAAGGGCTACAAGGCGGGCGATTTTTCCTACAACACGGGCCGCCTGCGCTGCCCCGGCTGCGACGGCACCGGCACCGTCAGCCTGGACATCCAGTTCCTGCCGGATGTGGAGATCACCTGCCCGGACTGCGGCGGCTCCCGCTACCAGAAGGATGCCGCCGCCCTCTACCGCACCCGGAAGGACGGCACCCAGGCCGAGAGCCTGCCCCGCCTGATGGAGATGAGCGTGGACGAAGCCCTTGCCGCCTGTGCCGACCTCAAGCTGGTGGCCAGCCGGCTGCAGACCCTTTCCAACCTGGGGCTGGGCTACCTGACTCTGGGCGAGGCCACCCCCAGCCTTTCGGGCGGGGAGGCCCAGCGGCTCAAGCTCGCCAGCGAGATGGGCAAAGGGCAGGCCGACACCGTGTTTGTATTCGACGAGCCCACCATCGGCCTGCACCCGCTGGATGTGCGCACTCTGCTGGGCGTGTTCCAACGTCTCATTGACAGCGGGGCCACTGTGGTGGTCATTGAGCACGATCTGGATGTGATCCGCAACGCCGACTATCTCGTGGACCTTGGCCCCGGCGGCGGCGAGAGCGGCGGACGCATCGTGGCCTGCGGCACACCGGAGCAGGTGGCCGCCGATCCCGCCAGCATCACCGGAAAATATCTGCACCTGTAACCAAAAGAGGGACCCCGCCCAACGGCGAGGTCCCTCTGACATTTTATGATAAATTTTAGGTATCCTGCAGTTCCCCGCGGCTGGCAGCCTTGAGGTAAGCAAAGATAAAGCCGTCCAGATCACCATCCATCACGGCATCGACATTGCCGGTCTCGTAGTTGGTGCGGTGATCCTTGACCATGGTGTAGGGCATGAACACATAGCTGCGGATCTGGTGGCCCCAGGCGATCTCATTCTGCACGCCCTTGATGTCGTCGATCTTGTCCATGTGCTGCTGCTTTGCGATCTGATAGAGCTTTGCCTTCAGCATTTCCATGGCGTAGTCACGGTTCTGGAACTGGCTGCGCTGGGTCTGGCAGCTGACCACGACACCGGTGGGCTTGTGGATCAGACGGACAGCGGAAGAGGTCTTGTTGATGTGCTGGCCGCCGGCACCGGAGGAGCGGAACACCTGCATCTCGATGTCCTCGGGGCGGATGTCCACCTGAATGGTGTTGTCCAGCTCAGGCATCACTTCCAGCGAAGCAAAGCTGGTCTGGCGGCGGGCGTTGGCGTCAAAGGGAGAGACACGCACCAGACGGTGCACGCCGTTCTCGCTCTTGAGCAGGCCGTAGGCGTTGGCACCCTTGACCATCATAGAAGCGCTCTTCAGGCCGGCTTCGTCGCCGTCCTGATAGTCCAGCACCTCCACGGTCATGCCGTGTGCCTGTGCCCACTTATTATACATACGGTACAGCATCTCGGCCCAGTCCTGTGCTTCGGTGCCGCCGGTGCCTGCGTGGAAGGTAAGGATGGCATTGCTGTGGTCGTACTCGCCGTTCAGCATGGTCATCAGCTGCAGCTCGTCCACAGCCTTGCCCACGGCGTTGACGGCCTCTTCGGCCTCCGGCACCATCTCGGGGTCGTACTCCTCGTCCAGCATGACCAGCATGGTCTCTGCGTCATCGTACAGGCCCTGCAGCTTTTCAAAGCGGCTCAGCTTGCCCTTCAGGTCGCCCACCTCGTCAAACACCTTTTTGCTCAGGTCTGCATCATCGTAAAAGCCGGGGCGGGACATGGTGTGCTCCAGCTCCTGCACACGCTTGCGGGAAGCGTCGATGGCCAGCGCTTCCTCCAGGTCCTTCACAGCGGTGCCGTAATCGGCCAGCTGCACTTTCAGTTCGTCAGTAGTAATCATATTTTAAGAATCCCTCAAAAGATACAGTTTATACACAGATACTTCATTAGTATACCCAGAATCCATGATAAAGTAAAGAGGAAAAATACTCAACCTACTGGAATTTTGAAGATTTTTGCCTTTTCTTTTCTCTTTTAAGGGAGTATAATAAGTTCAACTAGCATACCGGGAGGATCTTATGCCCAAATATTATGGCTGCCCCTGTGAGGGCTGCGGCAAGCCGCTGACACTGCAGGACGATATCGTTGTCTGCCCCGACTGCGGCGCGCCTTATCACCGCGATTGTTATGAAAAGCTCGGCCGCTGCATCCATGCCCCGGCCCACGCCGCCGGATACGAGTGGAAGTTCCCTTATCAGGAAAGTGAGCTGTGCACCTGCCCTGCCTGCGGCGAGCGCACCCTGCGCAGTGAATCTGTCTGCCGCTGCTGCGGTGCGGCCCTGCCCCCGGAGGGGGCACAGGAGCCCGCCGACCGTGCCGATTCGGATGAGCACAGCGAGGAGTTTGATTACTCCACCTTTTACCGCCAGTTCCAGGAGACCGGGGCTCCGCAGGTAGACCCGCTGCGCCAGACCTATCAGGCCGCTTTTGGCAAGGAAGAGGTCATGGACGGCATCCCCTGCAAGGACTGGGCGGATTTCATCGGCCCGGCTTCCCCTGCCTACCTGAGCGCCTACTGCCGGATGCAGCTGTCCCACACCAAGACCTCCATGAGCTTTTCGGCCATGCTGTTCGGCCCGTTCTATTTCTTCTACCGCAAGGCGTGGAAGCCCGCGTTCGCCTTTCTGGCCGCCGAGCTGGTGCTGGCCCTGCCCACCTTCATTGACCTTTTGCAGATCACGGACAGCAGCCTGGCCCCGGGGCTTTCCACCTCCACCCTGCTCACCCTTTCCCGGGTCTGCTCGGTGCTCAGCTTTCTGCTGATGATCGTGCGCGGCCTGTATGGCAAGTGGCTCTACCGCCAGAGTGCCGCCGAGAAGATCCGCCGCATCCGCGCGGAGTTCCCGGACGCGGCACAGCGCAAAGCCGTGCTCTGCGCTCAGGGCGGCACCAGCTGGGCCGCCGTGCTCGGCTGTCTGGTCCTGCTCATGGTCATCGGCAGCGCGTTCACCCTGCTGCTTGGCCCCAATGTGGATGCCCTGATCCATCTGGTCTACGGCTGAGCGTTCAGCCTGAAATGATATGATGAAGGAGTTCCGAACCATGAAAAAAGTTACGAAGGCTGTCATCCCTGCCGCCGGTCTGGGCACCCGTGTGCTGCCTGCCACCAAGGCCATGCCCAAGGGGATGCTCCCCATCGTGGATAAGCCTGCCATCCAGTATCTGGTGGAGGAAGCCGTCAAGTCCGGCATCACGGACATTCTGATCATTCTGGGCCGCAACCAGAGCATCATCGAGGATCACTTTGACCGCAGCCCCGAGCTGGAAGAAAAGCTGGCCGCCCCCGGCAAGGAAAAGATGCTGGAGGAGTGCCTGGGCATCTCGAACCTTGCCAACATCTTCTTTGTGCGCCAGAAGCAGACGCTGGGCCTGGGCCACGCCGTGAGCATGGCAAAGGCCTTTACCGGTGACGACCCGTTCGTGGTCATCTACGGCGACGACGTGATCTGGGGCGAGGACCCTGTCTGCGCCCAGCTCATCCGCGCCTATGAGGAGTTTGGCCGCCCGGCTGCCGGTGTCTCCGCTGTGCCCTGGGCCGATGTGAGCCGCTACTGCAGCCTGAAGACCACCCCCATCCACGACAACTATTTCTTTGTGGATGACATGATCGAGAAGCCCAAAAAGGGCCAGGAGTTCAGCAACTACTCCATTCTGGGCCGTGTGCTGCTGACCCCTGAGATCTACGATATCCTCGCCCACACCAAACCCGGTGCAGGCGGCGAGATCCAGTTGACCGATGCCATGGCCGAGTATGCCCGCAACTGCGGCGGCATGACCGCTGTGGAGTTCACCGGCACCCACTACGACATGGGCAACAAGCTCCGCGTGGTGGAGGCTCAGGTGGAGCTGGCATTGCAGCACCCCGAGATCGGCGAGGCTTTCCGCGCCTACCTGAAGGAGTTCTGCAAGACCCTGTAACGTTCTGCTTTCTTTCCATGACCCAAGACCGCTCTGCCGCCGGGCAGGGCGGTCTTTTGCTGCAATAACCCCAGCAAAGAATTGGTTGATACAAAACAGTTCCTGCGGTATACTGGGGACGAATGTTTTTTTATGTAAAGATCGTGTCAAAGAGAAAGCGAGGTTTTTTCATGGCAAATGCCGACCGCAGCGCGGAGCAGTTCCGTAAAATGACGGAGACCCCCATCCCGAAATTGATCCTGAGTCTGGCGGCTCCCACGATATTGAGCATGCTCATCACCAGCATCTACAACCTGGCCGACACCTTTTTTGTGGGCCAGATCTCCACCAGCGCATCCGGCGCGGTGGGCATTGTTTCCAGCCTGATGGCCATTCTCCAGGCGCTGGGCTTCATGCTGGGCCACGGCTCCGGCAGCATCATCAGCCGCAGCCTGGGCAGCCAGAACACCGATGCCGCCACCCGGTTTGCTTCCACCAGCTTCTTCACAGCGCTGGTGTTCGGCGGCATCATCACAGCGGCAGGCCTGCTCACCCTGCCCGATTTTATGATGCTGCTGGGCAGCACCGAGACCATCCTGCCCCATGCCTGTGCCTACGCGCGGTACATCCTGCTGGCCGCTCCCATTATGATGTCCAGTCTGGTGATGAACAACATCCTGCGCTATGAGGGCAAGGCCAGCTTTGCCATGATCGGCCTGGTCACCGGCGGCCTGCTGAACATTGCGCTGGACCCGCTGTTCATCTTCGGGCTGGGCATGGGCACCGCCGGTGCGGGCCTTGCCACGGCCCTGAGCCAGACCATCAGCTTCTGCATCCTGCTGTCCATGTTCCTGCGGGGCAAAACGGTCAGCCAGTTCCGGATCACGGCAGTCACCCACAGCCCGGCGGAGTTCGGCACCATCCTGATGACCGGTATGCCCAGCTTTGGCCGTCAGGGCCTGAACAGCATTGGCGGAATGCTGCTGAACATCGCCGCCCGCGGCTATGGCGACGCTGCCGTGGCCGGTATGAGCATCGTTTCCCGCATCTTCATGTTCATCATCTCGGTGGCCATCGGCACCGGTCAGGGTTTTCAGCCGGTGGCGGGCTTCAACTATGGTGCCAAAAAGTACCACCGGGTGCAGCAGGCCTGCCTGTTCACCATGGCAGCCAGCTTCTGCTTCCTCTCTGTCATTCTTACCGTCTGCTGGTTCAATGCCGAGACCCTCATCCGCCTCTTCCGCGATGACCCCGAAGTCACCGCCGTGGCCCTGCCTGCCTTCCGCTACCAGTGCTTTGCCATGCTGCTACAGCCCGTGATCGTGGCGGGCAACATGCTGTTCCAGTCCATCGGAAAATCGGGCCGGGCCACCTTTCTGGCCTGCTGCCGTCAGGGCGTGTTTTTCATCCCACTCATCCTCACCCTGCCCCGGGCCTTTGGGCTGCTGGGTGTTGAGATCTGCCAGCCCATCGCCGATGTGCTGACCTTCTTTGTCACCGTGCCCTTCCTCTTCCCCTTCCTGCGTCAGCTGGTGCGGATGGACGAAGCCGAGGCTGCCAAGGCCTGAAGCGCCCCTGTAACAAAACTGTAACCATGACCGGACGTTCGATTGCAATTGAACGTCCGGTTTATTCGTATTATAATCAGGATAGGAAAGTTAAATTCTGCCAAACCTGTGAGGTACGCTTATGAAACGTTCTGTTCTCCGCATCGGCTGTGCAGTGCTCAGCCTGTCTGCCGCGGCAGGGCTGCTGGCCTCCTGCTCCCTGCTGCCTCCGGCCTCGCCCCTGCCCGATTCCAAGCCCGCGCAGGCTGAGGAAGCGCCCGGCCCCGCTGCAGCTCCACTGGACGACGGCAAGCTGCGCATCTTGTACAGCAACGGCTCCAACGGCGGCAATACCGTGCTCTGCGGCAATACCGTGTTGTATCAGGCCGCCAGCAGCGAGACCGTGTATCTGGTGCCGGATACCCTGACCGGCACCGTGCGGTACTATCTGCGGCAGTGGTCAGACCCCAGTACCCCCACCGGGCGGGCAACCGCCCTGTGCGACCGCAGCGGCAAGGAGATTCTGACCTTTGACCGTGCCTACGATGCCGCTTTGACCGGCAGCCTGCTGGTCCTGACCGCACCGGAACAGATGGCCTATGCCCCCTGCAACAACCACGCCGCAGGCGATTGCCGGGTGATCGACCTTGCCACGGGCGAGGAGCTGGCTGTGCCCGAAAACGCCTACGGATGCAGCATAGCAGGCAGCTATCTGGCCTTTGAAGTCTGCAATGTCCCGGCAGACTATGTGCAGGAAAACGAATGGGGCGATGATCTGACCGCCTACTGCGCCGTGCAGGTGCAGGATCGGCAGGGCGAGGTGGTCTATCAGGCAGAGTTGTCCGCCCTTTCCAGCTTCTATGCCAGCAGCGACAGCTCCGCCCCCACCGACTGGCTGGTGGTGAGCCACTACAATGAGGATGGCACGACGGGTGCCGACAGCCTGTACAACCCCACCACCGGCGAGGAGCTGACCGGTTACCAGCAGTACACCGGTGCAGGCACGGTCAGCCTGTATCACGATGGCAGATATCAGCTGGTGGATCTGGTCAGCACGGAGCAAAGCGCTGTGCTCTGCGAATACGACCAGCCCATCCGGTATTATGTGCCCGGCGCAGCAATCACGGAGCCAGATGCCTCCACCCCCGAAATGGCGGGGCGGTATCTGTTCCACGACCTGCTCACCGGCGAGGAGAAAGACCTCTACGATGCCAATACGGATGATGCCACATTGGCCATCTATGCCGTAGACGGCACCGTACGGGTGTTCGACCGGCAGACCGGCGTGCTGCTGACCGACACCGCCATCGACCCGGTGGAGAACCAAGTGCGGGCCCATATCTATGCCGAAAACGGCTGGGTCTGGGTCGCGCAGGACGACAACGACAACTATGTGAACACGGCCATCCAGATCTGTGGGCCGGACGGCACCCACAAAACGCTGGATCCCCGCACGCTGGAAGAAACCTACACCCATTATTATCCCCTGTTTTCCACAGCCGATGGACTCTATTTCTACGGCTGCTGCAACGGCCCCGGCAGCAGCTGGCTCTATGATGTTCTGGACAGCGACGGCGATGTGGTGGTAAGCGGCCTGCGCACTTGTGCCGGGTACTACGCCAACAGCGTCAATGGCCTGCCCGAGGGCGTGTTCGCTGCCGTCAAGGGCTTTGAGAGCGGCTGGATGGATCTGACCGGCCAGTGGCTCTATGCCGAAAGCATCTTTGCTTCCACCGCTGACGAGATGGACAACTACTACTTCTGAGGGAGGATTTCCGTATGAAAAATGTTAAGATCACCCGCCGCAGTTTTCTGTTGGGCCTGGGGGCCGCCTCCTCAGCCCTGCTGCTTTCCGCCTGCGGCAGCACCGATGCCCCGGCATCGTCCGCCAGCACATCCGTCTTGCCGCAGCCTGACTCCGGGGCTCCGGCTTCGTCCGCTGCCAGCGAGGTCCCGCCGGAACCCGTCCTGCGTGTGGACGAGTTCCCCATCACCGATGGCAGCACAGCCTGCATCCCACTGATCGCGCAGATCATGGCCGATACCACCGGGCTGGATCTGGAGACCGCCCGGAGCGCCGTGACCACCAACACCACAGCCCAGGCCTGGCGCAACCTGGGCCTGTACGGCAACAATTACGGCGATTCGGTCAAGCTGATCATCGCCTACGAAGCCCCGGAATCCGTCAAGGAGGAGCTGAAGGCAGACGGTGACCCGCTGGAGCAGAAGGCCATTGGCCGGGACGCGCTGGTGTTCATCGTCAACGAGGACAACCCTGTACAGAGCCTGACCCGGCAGCAGCTCAAGGACATCTACGCCGGAACGATCACCAATTGGAAGGATGTGGGCGGCAAGGATCAGGAGATCATTGCCTTCCAGCGGCGGGCGGACTCCGGCAGCCAGACCCTGTTCCAGAAACTGCTGATCCAGGGCGGCCCGCTGATGGAGGCCCCCACCGAGCTGGCCCCCACCGCCATGGGTGAGCTGGTGGACAGCATTGCAGAGTATAACAACTCTGCCAACGCCATCGGTTTCTCGGTCTACTACTACATCGACCAGATGTACTCCAAGCCCGGTCTGCGGCTGCTGGCCGTGGATGGCGTGACTCCTTCCAACGAGACGATCGCCGACCAGAGCTACCCGCTGTGCAACGAATTCTATGCCGCCATCCTGCAGGATTCCGCTGCCGACAGCCCGGAACGCAGGATCTACGAGTGGCTCTCCACCGATGCAGGCCGTTCCTGCATTGAGCACTCCGGCTATGTGGCCGTCCAGTAATTCCCAGAAAATTCGGCACATTTCATTGACTTTGCTCAGATCCTTTGCTAAACTTAAGAAAAGTTTGTCAGCTTTTTTCGTTTCACGATCTTGAGCAAAGGAGATGCCGCATCATGTCCCATCCTTCCGACACCCCGCACTCCTCCCACGTTGAGAGCCGCAGCCGCAAGGCACTGCGCAGCTACATCATTCAGGCCTCCACCCTGCTGGAGATCGTGCTGTCCGGGCTGGTGCTCATCGGCCTGCTGCTCAGCTTCATTCCCCTGCTCAAGTGGATGCCGGGCCTGCTGTTTGATGGCAACGATGTAGAGATCCGCGGCTTCCTTGAGCGGGCGCTGGACATCGTCATCGGCGTGGAGTTCATCAAGATGCTGGCCAAGCACAGCCCCGGCAGCAGCCTGGAAGTGCTGCTCTACGCCATTGCACGCCACATGGTGGTCGGCCACGAATCGGCTCTGGACAACCTCATCAGCGTGGGTGCCATTGCGTTGATCTTTGTCGTGCGCAAGTTCTTCTTTGTGCCGGCCTTTGGTGCCCACCTGCCTGACGGCAAGCCCGCTCCAGATCTGACCCCCAACCAGAGCGGCATCCCCGCCGAGGAGTTCCGCACCCGCCTGCGCCAGCGCATCCATGCAGAAGCTCTCGCCGACGAGGAGGACGACGACGAGGATGAGACCGAGGAAGTGTAAGATTCCCGAACGCACAAAAACCCGAGGACAGCTGTGACGCTGTCCCCGGGTTTCTTATTTATCCGCGATTCCGTTTTCAGGCTTAGGCGTTGGTCTCGCCGCCCTCAACGACCAGCTCATCCTCATAGTCAAGGCCGTAGGTATCCACCAGCGTCTCCTCGTAATCCTTGTGGAAGAAGCTCTCCTCACCCAGGCTCTTGATCTCGTCGTTGATCCAGTCCAGCAGGGTGGTGTTGCCCTTGCTCACAGCGGGGGCGATGGTATCCTGGCTGCCCAGAGAGGGGATGCCCACCGTGTAGCCGGAGTTCTGCTTTGCAAAAGCGATGACCTCGGTGTTGTCGTTGGCCCATGCTACACCATTGCCGTTTTCCAAGGCGTTCTTGGCGGTTGCGTAGGAATCATACTTCTGCAGGGGAATGTCGGGATATTCCTTGGTCAGGTAGGTCTCGGCGGTGGTGCCGGAAATGACGATCATCTGATCGTCGGCGTTCCAGTTGTCCAGACTGGTGATGACATTGCTGTCGGGAGAGATGACACCCAGTGCAACGTTCATGTAGGGCAGTGCAAAGTCCGCCTCCTCAGCGCGCTCGGGCGTGACGGTGAAGTTTGCCAGAATGATATCGACCTTGCCAGTCTGCAGGTACTCAATGCGGTTGGCAGCCTCTGTGGAAACGAAGTTTGCCTCCACGCCCAGATCCTCGGCCAGGCGGCGGGCGAAGTAGACATCATAACCCTGATACTCGCCGTTCTCATCCACATAGCCAAACGGGTTCTTGTCGGAGAAAACGCCGATGTTCACGGGGCCGTCCGCCTTGATCTCGTCCAGCGTGCGGAACACGTCACTGCCAGCAGCTGCGGCAGAGCCGGATGCAGCAGAGCCGGATGCGGCAGAAGAGGAGGATGCGCTGCCGCCGCAGGCAGAAAGCAGGGCGGCGGTGGAAACTGCGCCCAGACCCAGCAGGAAGGCACGGCGAGAGATCTTGTTAATTTTCATGGTAGTAACTCCTTTCCTTTCTTTCCCATATAAAAATCTATCCATGATCTGTGACATCATTTCACAGCATCAGACAAAAAGGTTCAACGTGGAAATGGGCTGCTGCGCATTTCTTACTGCTTTGCAACCGCATCAAAGGTGAAAGTGCGCAGGAAGCGCTGTGCACGTTCGGTCTGCGGGTGGTCGAAGAAGTCCGCCGGGGGCGCTTCCTCCGCAATACGGCCATCGTCCAGAAACAGCACCCGGCTGGCAATTGCCCGGGCAAACTGCATCTCGTGGGTGACGATCACCATGGTCTTGCCCTCACGGGCCAGGTCGAGCATGACATCCAGCACCTCGCGCACCATTTCAGGGTCAAGGGCGGCGGTCACTTCGTCGAACAGCAGGATCTCGGGGTGCATACAGAGCGCACGCACAATGGCGACACGCTGCTTCTGACCACCCGAAAGCTCCCGGGGGTAGCTGTTCTTTTTGGCCAGCAGGCCCACGCGGTCCAGCAGAGCCTCGGCTTCCTGCTGCACCTCAGCCCGGGGGCGTTTCTGCACCTTGGTGGGAGCCAGCAGGATATTTTCCAGCACGGTCAAGTGCGGGAAAAGCTCATAGCTCTGGAACACCATGCCGATGCGCTGGCGCAGGGCCGCCAGATTCTTGCCGCCGTAGGCGACCGTCTCACTGCCCAGCTTCACCCGGCCCGCCTGCACCGGCTCCAGACCGTTCAGACAGCGCAGCAGGGTGCTTTTGCCGCAGCCGGAAGGGCCCACCACAACGATGACCTCACCGGGCTTGACGGCAAAGCTGACATTATCCAGAACATTGGTCTTGCCATCGTAGCTTTTTGCCAGATGGTCTACAGTCAGGATCGGCTCTGCCATAACAGTCACTTCCATTTCTTTTCGAGGTAACCGGCCAGCAGGCTGATGGGCCAGCAGGCCAGAAAATACAGGATAAACACGGTGAGGTAGATGCCAAACGCCGCGTTGGGGCTGGCGGTGCGGTTGGCCTCAATGATCTGCTGGGCCACCTTGAGCACCTCCACCACACCGATCATCAACACCAGGCTGGTGGTCTTGATCATGCGGGTGATAAGGTTGATGGACAGCGGGATGAGCCGCCGCACTGTCTGAGGGATGATGATGTACCAATAGGTCTGCGCACGGCTCATGCCCAGCGCCTCGCTGCTCTCATACTGATGCTTCGGGATGGCGATGAGGGCACCGCGGACAAGGTCGCTCATCTCGGCCGTGCCCCAGAGCACGAACACGATGACCGCCGCCGTCTCGCCGGAAAGATCCCAGCCAAAGGCCCGCGTGGTGCCAAAATACACCAGAAAGAGCAGCACCATCTGGGGCATGATGCGGATGAATTCCAGATACACCCGGAGGATGGCTTTCAGGATGGGATTTTTAAAAGTCATCAGCACACCCAGCAGGATGCCGAGCGGCAGGCTGAGAAGGACAGACACAGCGCTGATCTTAAGCGCCACGCCCAGACCGCCCAGCAGGCGAACCATATTTTTGCCCTTGAGCAGGACTTCAAGACCCAAATCCGGCATAGCGCAGCCTCCTTTCCAGCCAGCTGCCCAGCAGGGACACCGGCAGCAGGATGATAAGGTAGAACACCACCAGAAGGAAAAGGTTCTCGGCCGTCTTATAGTACAGGCCGATGAGATCCTTTGCCGTGAACATCAGATCCATCAGGCTGATGGCGCTGAACACGCTGGTCTCCTTGAGCAGGAAGATGATATTGGCCATAAAGGCCGGCATACTGATGGAGACCGCCTGCGGCAGCACCACATAGCGCATGGTCTGCAGCCGGCTCATGCCAAGGCTCAGGGCACTTTCTGTCTGGATGGGTTCGATGGCTTCCAGCCCGCTGCGGAAGGCCTCGGCCATGTAGCTGCCGCCCAGAAAGGCAAGGCCTGCAATGCCGCAGAGCTCGGCGTTGGTCTTGATGCCGATCTTGGGCAGGCCGTAATAAAGAAAGAACAGCTGGACCAGCAGCGGCGTGTTCCGGCTGAGCTGGATATAAGCGCCCACGATACGGCGCAGCACCGGCACTTTTTCGTACTGGAGCACGGCGCAGACAAGGCCCACAAGGATGGCCCAGAAGATACCGGCCACACCCAGACGCAGGGTGAGCCAGGCCGCTTTTTCATACTGCGGCAGATATTGCACCATCACATTCCAGTCCATGTCTGTTCCCCTCCTTTTCTCCTGATCTTGCGGATGTTTGTTTCCGTTGGCCGTATGATATACCCATTTCCCCAGAATGTCAATAGGTTTATAGGTTTTTTGTTGCACAAATTCCGGCCAAATTGATAAACAAGCGATTCATCGCTGATTTTTTCGCTTCTGTTTTTCCATGCAAAAACGCCGTCTCTTGCCTTTTTGCACAAGAGACGGCGGGGTGTTTTGGGGATTTAGTTTAGTCTTGTTCTGTGTTCTGCCCGTTTCAATGTGTCATTTCCTTCGATACAGAACTTGTCGGATATGAGCTTTTCCCAATCTCCATTATAGTAGACTGTTTCCAGTGCATCACACTTGTTGAATGCATTTTTGTCAATTGCAATCACATCCGTTCCCAGTACAACCGTTTTTAATGAACTGCAATAAGTAAAGGTTTGTTCACTTACAGTCTCCACTCCATGCACCTCTGCATACTCCAGTTTCCTACAATACGAAAACACATCCTTTCCCAAAAAGGATAGTCCTTCGGGAAGCGTTACACAGATCAATCCCGTATCCTGAAATGCCGACTGCTCAATTTTCCGTACACAACTCTTCGAGAAATCTACCTGCCGCAATGCGGAACAGCCTGCAAACGCCGCCTGTCCGATTTCGATCACATCTGCCGGAAATGTCACCGATACAATTTTATGATTATTTTCAAAACAATTTGCCTGAATCCTGTAAGGCCTTCCTGTCGGCAGTATGACTTCCGACCGATCTCCTGTGTCATAGTGCATCAGCACTAGAACCCCTGATGTCACCCTCCACTCCGCCTTACATCCTTCCGGGACGACCATGCCATCCCACGGTTTGGGCGGTTCCGGTTCCGGAAGCGG
>OHUD01000331.1_pt1 | contig 24627 bp, 22 predicted proteins | sample 1579021 | NCBI WGS metagenome assembly OHUD01 (sample SAMEA3879597, study PRJEB24766) | human gut metagenome | biome: human-associated habitat; feature: feces | place: USA | collected 1985/1987
TACATGAGCATTCGCTCCGGGATTATCGTTTCCGTATCCTTCCATAAGGTTGATTGCTCCCCAGATTCCAAGTCCGGCTCCAAGAGCGATAACAAGTGTCTGTAAGGTTCCTACTGCGCTTGTAAAAAATGTCATAATTCAAATTCCTCCATTGATTTTTGTGTGATATACTGTTTCCTTCTGCCCGATCAAAGGGCGGTCTCTAGTTACGTGCCGGTCTCCCTGCAGTGATCCCAGCTATGCGCGCATATTAAAAAACTCCTGTATTCCAGTCTTTATCACTGAAACAAGGAGCTTCTTACTTTGTCATGTCGATGACTTCATACTCGTCATCTGCTTTCAATATTAAGTTGTGGCTGAGGAATTTCACTACATCAAAGTAATTCCTCTTATCATAATCTGCCGTCAGATTATAATTCGGATGCTGCGTCAGATCGTATTTGTCGGATAAAAATGGTCTTACACCACGGACCTGCACAATACACTTTGAGCCGTCCATGACCGCCAGTTCATCCATTGTCATAAGATCCTTGCCAAGTTTCTGGTAATTCATGTTGTAGCTTTCCTGAGAACCTTTTGACTGACCGGTATTGTACATATCGATTGTTTCTTTTCCCAGGATCGCATTCAGATCCTTCAGCGTGGTCTGTTCTGTACCGCCAAGAAAGATCTGTGAATCCATATTGCCGATTATCGTATCTGCATTGTCCTTATAAATCGCTTTCAGCTGCGACTTTGCCTGCAATACCAGGCATGCCGATATTTCCCGACTTCGGATCGTTGCGACCAGCTTCTCCAGATTTGGAATCTGGCCGATATTTGCCGCCTCGTCAATCAGACACCTCACATGAACCGGAAGCCTTCCACCATATACATCATCCGCTTTCTCACACAGAAGATTGAACATCTGCGTATAGATCATGGAAATCAGGAAATTAAAGGTTCCATCCGTGTCTGACATGATCAGGAACAATGCTGTCTTCTCATCTCCCAGGGTATCAAGCTTCAGCTCATCATAGGATGTCAGGTCTCTGAGTTCTTTGATATCAAATGGTGCAAGTCTTGCACCACAGGATACAAGAATCGATTTTGCGGTCTTGCCGGCGGCTAATTTATATTTGGCATACTGTCTTACAGCAAAATGATCTGGATTCTGTTCTGCCAGCTCCTCAAACATCAGATCCACAGGATTTTTAAATTCTTCATCGTCCTCACGGACTTCCATTGCATTGATCATTTCAAGCAGTGTAGAAAAATTCTTTTCCTCCTCTGGGGCTTCATAATGAATGTACCCAATCAATGCGGTATAAAGCAGTGTCTCGGCTTTCAGCCAGAAATCGTCTCCACCTTTGCTTTCCCCTTTTGTATTGGCGATCAGTGTTGTCACCAGTTTCAGAATATCCTTCTCTGAATGGAGATAAGCGAACGGATTATAATGCATTGATTTTGAAAAGTTGATCGTATTGAACACCTTCATACGGTATCCATTCTTATAAAGAGCATTTCCCACCTCATTCACGAGTCCACCTTTGGGATCTGTCACCACATAGGAGGAATGCATCTGTAACAGGTTTGGTTTTATAAAGAATCTCGTCTTACCAGATCCAGATCCGCCAACTACCAGAACATTCTTATTTCTGGCATACTTTGGAATCTTCGGTCTGCTGCTCATGGTGATTCGTTCTGACTGAGACAGAATCACGTTGTTTACAAATACCGGATCTTCAAATGGTTCGATATCTTCATGCCTGCCCCATCTGGCTGATCCATATTCCTCATTGTGCCGGAACTTCTTCGCATTTTTTCCTTTCAGATATACTGCGATTCTCAGTGCCGCTCCACATATAATACCTATCAAAAGATCTGTAGGATTCAGGCTCGGCAAAGGATTTGAAAATGCCGTTTGGAGCACACCATCAAGTACCAGGCTTTGAATTTTCTTCGATGCATTTGCCCCAGCCGCAAGTCTCCATGCCTCACCAAGATTTGTTGCTGCCAATCCCAAAATAATGTAGGGAATGTTCAGGATCAGCAGCTTTTTCAACTGTTTCGTATTCATAGCGACCTCTCCTTCTTTTTCTCTGCAACTTTCTTTGGAATTGCTGCTACAATTTTCTTGAATTTCTTCAGCTTCTCCAGAACACTGGTCTTTGCTACAGATGGCTTCTTGATCTGCTTTGCTGAATAATCCTGTAAAATTCTTGTAACCGCGTCTGTATCTTTTGCCTTAAAGAAAACCGTATAGACCGGAGGACTTTTCTCTCTGTCTCTGACAACTGCAAAATCCACTCCATATTTCCTTGCGATTTTCTGAAAATCTCTCAAACCTTCATCTGCCAGTGGGATAGAAGAAACACCCTGGCCCTGCTTGATCAGAGTTTTTATTGACTGTCTGCCGGATGTAGGATGGATCTTATTCACCACAGCTTTTCCGGCCGTCTTTGCAGGTGCCTGCACTGCCTTATTCAGTCCTTTCATAAACTGGTCAAGCTCTGGTTTCAGCATTCTCACTGCAATATTTACTGATTTACCGGAAATCTCCTTGTCTATCTCTTCATGGATCAGTTCTATCACTTCCTTCCCTACGACTGAAACAAGTTTCAGTCTGACGAGGTGCTCCTCAAATGCACTTGCATGCAATGCATTTTCATCGCTACTCGCGCAAAAAAACAGCCAAAAGGCTGCGTATCCACATAACTACTCAATTTTTTTACTCTTATCCACAGTAAGAACACCTCTCATTGTCGAGGACGCCACATGAAACCTGTTGGCTATCGCAATATCAGTCAATACCGTTTCATCTACCGTTGTACCACAGACCACCAGTATCCTGGAACGCCTCAGCATATCCTCTGACATATCTATATAATCCTTAAATTCATCCGCATTACTGACATTGATGATCTCCGGCAGTGACAGCAACGGACAGATAGGCGTATAACCTGCTTCATACAGCTTTCTACAATATCTCTTTGCAGACCGTTTTGCTCTGCTTCTATCGGTACTCCATGCAGCTGTAACATAAGCCCATGGTTTATTGTTCATACGCTCCTCCTATCCGACCTGATATGCCTGGATTCTGTATCTTCCAAGTGCAAGTGTCATGGTTCTGTTCCTTAACTCAACAACAATTCTCTCTACATCTTCTTCATCCACCGGCTGCAATCCGTTACAGGATTTCATGACCAGATATCCCGAAGGAATATAGCTTTCTCCATCAAAATTCAATTTACTTCCTGCATCATAGAGAAGAATATACTCTGTTTTCCCAATTCTCACAGATTCACTGTTGTTTCCAAAAGAATCAAGGATCTTCACTGCATCCTGCGTGCTGACAAAAATCACGTTCTGCTCCTGATCAACGTAAACTGCCCCTTCCTCCAGACTTCTTTCCTCTATCACCTGCCGGAGTCCTTCCAGGCTCTCCTCCATGTTCTGCACATATGCTAAAATTTTGTTCATATCCATTTTCTGTTCTCCCTGTTATATTTTTCCTTCTGCCATATCGTGGTTTACCTCCGCCCGATAATAGCTGCTTATTGTTGCCGGGGCATTATACAATGCTGCAAGCAGATACTGTTTAATGCTCCTGATCTTTGTTGTGTTCTCCTGCATACAGTCCATCACATACCGGATGTGATCCATATTCAGTTTCATAAATCTGCTTTTTACTACGCCTGCCGGTTTTTCATCTCCTGCGATTCTGATGCTGTTCCGTCTGGTACAAAGCACGTCCAAAATCAGATCAACAATACCGTCAAGCATCTCGGTCTCATACGGATAATCCAGCTTCAATGCCGCTATATCCAGCTGCTGAGAAAGATAATCTCCATATCTTATCCGATCCTCATCCTCTGATAAGATAAGATTCGTATTATTTAGATCAGTATTATTGTAATTAGTATTATTAGGCTGTAAATTGTACTGGTCTGTATCTGTAACTTTTACTGTTGGTGAATTGTAATTTTTACAGTTCATGACCCGTAAATTTTCCTGATCTATAAAATTCTTCACATAGATCAGTGATGGCTTTCCTAACCCCTGCCTGATCCGTTCAATCAGTCCAAACTCTTCCAGTTCTGTCAGATACTTAATTGCTGATTTTTCTGAACAATCCATTGCTTTTCGGATCGCAGCCAGCGTAAAAATGATATACACCCTTCCCTCTTCATCAACCCATCCATTTTCCTGAGATAAAAATACACGGTCCAGCAACAGGCCATAAAGAACTTTCCCATCTGTAGATATCTTTCGGAATCTGTTATCCGTAAAAAGCACTCTCGGAATCCGGTAAAATGCAAACTGCTGTGACTGCTGCCCATAGAAATAATCAAACCCCATCTTTTACATTCCTTTTTCCCGTTCCTTCCATAAGTTTTTTATAACACGGAAAACAAAAGGATCTGTCATGGCCATACGGACACTCCTGACTGCAATTCTGTGGATGACTGATTGGTGGTCTGTTTCCGATTCCATAACGGGTTCCATTTACTCCGGTTGTATTTTCAATGTTGTGTGCTGCCGACATATTCCTTACACTTCCTTTCCAAATGAAAAATGCCAGCCACATGTCTTCCGACATGAGCTGACATAATTCAACAAAAATTTTCTTATTATAGGGATTCTCTTTCTTTCGATTTTATTGCCTTTTCTGCAGAATCTTTTGCCTGAGGTTTTGCCGCTGATTCCTTCTGCTTATCCTTAAGATTTTTTAATAATGATCCTTTTTCCTTTTCCTGCTGTCTTTCCTCAAATTTTTCAGCAAGCTCAAAGATATGATTCTTGGAATCATAGTGGTATACACTGTCTGTAAGTCTTTCCTCAGGTTTAACCTGAGTCAAATTTACTTCATGCACCATACTTTTCAATTCTTCAACCACCATCTCACCATTATCCGGTATTAACAGAATTTCATGGATTGATGAAGGCAAGACGAAGAAATCACCTCCAAGTTTTTCAGCTGCCTGATCCATAAAATTCTGATATGCCAGTACACCTGCTCCAGAATTCATATCCACAACAGTTGCAACATACATCTTCTCATTGACATCTTCCGGCATTCCCATCATTTCATATGCTTCTGATCCCATCATTTCTCTCATGATATCATTCATGCCCTTAATAATTACGGGACGAATCTCCGGTGAATTTACCAACGCATCTTCTCTGAGCTGTTCTGGAGTTACTCCCATTTGATTGAGCATTGCATTTGTAATCAGAATCGAAGATCTTTCATTTCTGTCGCTCTCCAATACAAAACGATAAACTACTGCCAGATCTTCAATCTTATCATGCGGAACATTTTCAAGAAGCTTTTTGTTTGTATCCGCTGAAATCACTTCTACTGAAAGCTTATCTTTCATCTTCTCGTAATTCAAAAGAGTATTCAAATCAAATGCAGGTACATTTTTAAGCCCTTCTGTAATGAGCATTGTTGCACTGGCGAGGACACCGGCATAATCGTCTGTATCATCAAAAATGGCATATGAGTTTTCAATATTGAAGTTGACCCCAACATTGCTTCCTTCTGGTACAACTGACATTGCTTCATATTTTTGATTTGTTTTTTCAATCGTATCAAAATTGATTTTTACATTTTCATATCCTTTTTCTTCGAGCTTTTCCCTGATATCTGCCTCAAAATACTGTTTGAAGGTTTCATAATCCATACTGCTTTTCTCCTTTTCATTTTATCTCCAGATCGTCATCTGTTTTTGGCATCAAAAAAGCGCCATGCTCATCACCAATCCAGTAACAAGCTGACGCTTCATTTTTTTATCCATATTCTTTTGCAAAAGAGAAAACAAACGAGAGGCTGTTGCTGTGTTTCATGTCTCATTTGTCTATGATAATACTATCACACCCCAAAACAGAAAAAAAGAGTTTTATGGTTAGTGTTTCGTTAGTATTTGGTTATAAATGGTCAGTTAATGGTTAGTATCCATCAAATCTACTTCAGGCAGAAAGGATTTTTGTAAAACATCCGCTTACATATCCAATACACATTTTGACGATGTCCCAGGCTCCCAACAATAAATAACTGATTGCAAGTACCACCACTGCTATCCAGAAATTTCTCCATTGATGCATGAAAAGTGATATGATTGCACATAGCATAAAAACAACATTAAATAAAACAGCTGCTAAATTATAAATCTTTGATAACACTTCAACTACATAAAAAAATATCAACAGGAACAATACTATTGGTAATGAGATCATTTTTCCTAACATTTTTAATACAAACATATCAGATTCTCCCTTCTTTTTTCTCATTGATAATTTTATAAGCAATCAGTTCTCTTACATAATCTGGCATTGTCCTGGTTCCTCTTTCCCATTCTGTCATTGTTCGATATGGAATATGAAGATACTCTGCAAATTCTTTCCGGTTCATTCCTGCATATACTCTTAACATTCTGATATCTTGTGATGCAGTGTTTTTGTTTTTGTATTCAATCACATATTCCTTTCCATCGACGATTACAACATTATCACATTGATCCATCATATAACTTCACCTCACATACACATTGTGTATATTTATTATAGTTACACAATGTGTATGCTGTCAAGTTGTTATTATGGATTTCTAGTCATTGACTGCGAACTGTGGTAGATCGTAATTTACTTCTGACTGGTAATAACCACTGATGGTACTTGGTGCGTTAAATAATATAGCCAGCAAATATTTCTTAATATTATGTACCTTTGTTGTATTCTTTTTCATGCAGTCCATTGCATATTCAATATGCATCATATTCAGTTTAAGAAATTTACTTCTGACCAGTTCCGCCGGATATTCGCTAGATGCAACAATGATAGACTTATTCTTACAAAGAACAGTTTCCAGAATCAGATCAAAGATACCTATCAGCAGTTCCCTGTCATAAGGGTACCGCGCTAAGAGAATGTCCAGTTCAATATTCTCTTTGATTATTTCCGTGTATGCTTCCACATCGAATCCCATCCCATCATTTCCCGATATGATATGATTAGATTCAGTATTACTTAACTCAGTATTATTTATATTATTCTTATTAGTATGTAATTTTTTCACTTCTGGATGTGTAATTTCTTCACTTCTGGACATGACATTTTTACACTTCAAGACATGTAAATTCTTCACTTCTGAAATTGCTGATTTTTCTCCAGAAATGTAATTATTACACTTCTGAGCATCCTGGATCATAAACTGTTTCAGATAGATCATGGTTGGTTTTCCCTGTCCCTGGCGCTTCTTTTCAATGAGTCCAATTCCAGATTCTATATCCAGTTCTTTCATTATGGAAATGGCTTTTTTATTACTACATCCCATAGCATCCATGATATCCTCCAGCGAATAATATATGTAGGCACGTCCTTCTGTGTCAAACCACTGATTTTTCATAGATAATGACATACGATCCAGCATAAGACCATATAACACTTTTGCCTCCACGGATATCTTCTTGAAATATTCTTCAGTAAATAGCAATTTTGGTATTCTATAAAACGAATATTGATCCGCTTCCCTTCCATAAAAATAAGAGAGCTTTATTCTGTCTTCCATTTATCTTTCCTCCTGTTCCAGAAGTGCCCTTTTTACACTTCTGGAATCCTGTTCTCTTTATTGAATTGCTTTCTGTGCTTCACTCCACTGTTCCAATAATTGTATGATCACGGTTTCCCTATCCTTTGCCGAATAGTGAGATGGAAAATATTTATCCAGCTTCTTTTCTGAAAATGATACTTTGGCTGCCGTGTTCTTCTTTGGAAGTGCATCGTTCATTATTGAAATTACACTCATCTGGTTTGCATTAGATATATTGGGATATTTTTTTAAAGCAGTTATCTGAACTGGTTTGATAAATCCATTATCTTTGATATATTCAAAAACCCACTTTTGTATCTGTTCTTCTAAATAAGATAAATCTACTGCTGGAACAAACTGAATTTTACCCTGATCAACCAATTCCAAAATTTGAGGGATCAAATAAGTTAATCTCACATAATTTCTGACTTGCCTTCCTTTTAATCCGACCATATCACCGACAATATCTGCTGTCTTTGTTCCTGACTTGTGGCAATGATTGCCACAAGTTCCATCTATATCAATTCTTGCTCCCTGTCTCCTCATGGCGTCCATCTTCATCTTTAAACTAAAGGCTCTCTCACTCGGAAGTATCTCCTCCCTCTGAATATTGGCATCCACCATTTTTATAATGGCTTCATCATCAGACATTTCCTTTACAATAGCAGGTATCTTTTGAAGTCTTATAATTTTTGTTGCATGTAATCTACGGTGTCCGGAGATCATTTCATAATCCCCATTCAAATCTGGTCTTACAATTACCGGATTCAGAATACCGTTCTCCCGAATACTATCTACCAACTGATTCATTCTTTCATCATCTAAAACCTTAAACGGATGATTTGGAAATGCATGGATTCTCACAATCTCTATTTCCTGGGTACCGGAAATTTCCGGTACTCCTAATAACTCATCTACGGACTGCAATTTTATTTTTCCTGCAACTCTGTTTGCCATGATCTATACCTCCTTTAATACTTCTCTGGTTAATTTTTTATATGCACATGCAACTTTTCCCTTTGGATCGTAGGAATAAATACTTCTTCCTTCCACACTAACTTCCGCGGCTCTGACGGACATCGGAATTTCCGAACCAAATACTTTTATAGATGCGGAATATGTATCGTACACCATCAGTGAAATATCCCTGGCATAATTTGTTCTGTTATCAACCATAGTCAGAAGAATTCCTTCTATTTTGAGCTTTGGATTCAGCTGCTTCTTTACCCTTCCGATTGTCTTAATCAGCTGCTGTAGGCCTTTGACCGGAAGATACGCAGCCTGCACCGGTATCAGTACAGAATCTGCACATGCTAATGCATTAATTGTCATCATTCCAAGTGAAGGCATACAATCAATTATGATGTAATCATAAAATTCTCTCAGCCTGTCTACCATAGATCTCAGAATCAGTTCCCTGCTCATGGCATTTACCAGAGATACCTCAATGGCTGATAATTCAATGTTAGCTGGGATAAGGTCCACGCCTTCCTTATGGTGTAAAATTGTCTTTTCTATATTCAGTTTTTCATCATTCACAATGTTCATCATCAGGGTTGCCAGAGAATACTCCATTTCATCCGGCTCCTCATAACCAAGGCTGATTGTAAGACTCCCCTGTGGATCAGCGTCTATCAAAAGCACCTTCTTTCCTTCCTGTGCTAATCCTATTCCAAGATTTACACATGATACTGTTTTACCTACTCCGCCTTTTTGATTTGATACTGCAATAACTCTACGCATACTTTTCTCCTTTGTTTTATTCAAATGTCATATTAATTTTTAATAGTGTCAGTATTTCTCTTTTCATCTGTTCTGCTGTGTAATACGATGGAAAATATCGGTATAGCTGTTCATTTTTGAAAACCACCCGATCAGCATCTTTTTGCTTGATCTCACTTAAGAACTCCTCTATTTTTTCTTGGCTGAATCTTCCGTCTTCCTGCAATTTTTTGATCCGAATTGCCTGGGACAGATTTGGTGTACCCAATGTGCTTTCCATTGCATCCAGCACAGTTCTCTGATTTTTTTCGGTTAATGATGCTAATTCCACAGCTATCGTAAATCCCATTGTTTCATCATCCACTTTTTCAAGCAGCTCTGGAATCAGTTTGGTAAGTTTCAAATATCTCTGTACCTGCTTTGGACTGTCCCCACATTCTTCGCTTATGACTTCCACGCTTTTTTTACCAGTTAAATAGTCAACCTGGCTACATTTCCTTCTTCCTGCCTTTCGCTTGAGTACATCATATTTCATCTTATAAGCAAATGCTTTTTCACTCGGTGAGATTCGTTCCCTCTGTAAATTAGCATCTATCATTGAAATAATGGCATCCTCTTCAATCATATATCTGATAATGACCGGAACCTTCGTATATTTCAGTTGCTGTGCTGCAAACTTTCTTCTATGACCAGAAATGATTTCATAAAATCCTTCCGGTCTCGGTCTCACGATCAGCGGATTAAGAATCCCATATTTCTTTATGGATTCCTGTAACTCTTTCATCTGACTATCTGCCTGTACCTTAAATGGATGATTTTTAAAATCCCTGAGTCGTTCAATTTCTATCTCAACGACTTTTTCATCCTGATCTCTTTGATCTTCTTTTCGTACTTCCATGAATCCTCCTTTTCTCCTGGACGAAAAAATGCCCAGACTAGACTTGTTAGATCTAATCTGAGCATCTATCTTTCTCAGGTCTGAATCATACAGACAAGAAAACCAAATTTTCATCCATTGACAACCCTTTTTCTTACACCATATACCACACATCTGGGTGGAAAATCATAATTTTCAAATGGGTGGCAAAATCTTATTTTGGGTGGATGAAATCGTTCTGTTTTTTCAATTCTGGGTGGAAATTTCCACCAAAAATACAAAAAAAGCAGCAATGACTTTTTCAATCATTACTGCTTCGAACTGATGTTCCCGGCGGGAATTGAACCCACAACTACAGCTTAGGAGTTCGAGTCACCTTAGTTCCCACATGTTACCTGATGTCAACCAAAGTCAGTATTTATCAGGAAAGTAGGCACTTAATTGAAAATCCTTGTCAATATAAATTAACAGGTATAATCCCATTTTTGATATTCACTGTTAGCAGTTTGTTAGAAATGCTAACGCGTGGGATTAACCACTGTGTGCATCATAATCCATAAACATGACCATCATTCCCCTGTTACTGACGGTAATGACTGATCAATATTTCTATTAGATTACTTACATTATATCGTGTGGTAGGTCGGTTGTCGATAAGTTTTTGACCTTTTTTTCCTATCCCAAAAGTCAGGTAACTTACCCACACTTTATCTTCCAGCTATGATTTTTTCTTCACGCTCTCGCTCCTTCACATATTCCCAGAATGCTTCCAACGATTCCTCGGCACTCATATCCGGTTCCGGTAATGGCTCCAGTTCATCCAGTCTTTTCAATAATCTTATCACTTCCTCTGCGTCAAACTGATCATCCTCAGCCTCCATTGTGTAATAATCAAGTCTTTTTTTCAGCAATCTGATTTCCTTACTCTTACTCATGCTTAAAATCTCCCTTCACTGTATACGTGACAGTTTTTGACAAAATCTTACAAATTTTTTATTAATTTTTGACGCAAATAAGCGGCATACGTCTCTTCGCCAAGACATACACCGCTTGTCATATTTATGTTTATGCTATTACACCCTTTGCCAATCCTGCCAGCAAAGCTGCCATTTCCGGATTGTTCAACACCTTCATAAGTGCCTCTGCATCAATTCCATCTGGCACTTCGATTTTCTTCTTTCCTGCATCTGTCCGCTTCATATCCGGATTCAGATTTTCTTTCTTATAAAATGCATCCTCGATCAGCTGTGCATTTTTCTTACGGTCTTCATCCAGGATATGTCCATACACTTCTGTTACCATATCAGCCTGTGCATGTCCTGAATCTCCCTGCACGGCCTTGATATCTCCTCCGCTCAGTTTCAATTTATATGTTACACTCGTATGACGCAGACTGTGAAATACCACATCCGGCAGTCCTTCCCTGTCTATGACTTCCTGCATTTTGTCACGCAGATAGCTCTCGCCAAGAGGCAGTCCGTAGGACGTTGCCATGACCAGGTTGTAATTTTCATACATATCTCCAAGAGCCTCTATTGTTTCATTCTGTTCTTCCCGTAGTTCTGCAAGAAGTAGGGCCACGGAGGAAGGAATGTATACTTTTCTGACACTGCTTTCTGTCTTAGGTGTTTTCAACACTCTGACCGTATGGTTATTCTTTCTCATTGATGGAAATACCTGAATGATATCTTTCTGATTCAATACCTCAACTGCCTTCTTTGATATTCTCTCTACTTCCTTATTGATGATAATGTACGCACTATTGCTCTCTATCGCTTCCTGCGAAATCTCCACGCAGTCCCATGTAAGCCCTAAGAGTTCTCCCAATCTGAGTGTTGCCGTGAAGCACAGATGAAAAGCTATCTTAAGCCATTTGTTTTCGCATGCTTCTATGGCCTGCATCAGCATTTCTGCTGTCCATATCTCGCGCTCCTCTTTTTTATGTTTTGGCACCGTTGCATCCGTTGCAGGATTTTTCTCCATGATGCCCCACTTTACTGCCTGCCGGAAACAGCTTCGCAGTATCTTGTGTATCTCCTTAACGGTTGCTGCTGTGATCTTGCCGCTTTCATCCATATTTCTTGTGCTCTTTACAGCCGGCATATCCAAAAGCTCCTGATAATACTTTTCTATGAAATGATTATTGATCTGATTCAGTTTTGTATTGCCTATGGTAGGAATGATGTAATTGTTGATCGTGCTGACATTTCCATCATAAGTAGAAAAACTCCACTTTTCCCTGCCGTACAACCGGACATATTCATCAAGCATTTCCTTTACTGTCACACACTTAGGAACCTCAAAAGTTCCAACCGACAGCTTATATTCTACTTCCAGCTTTCTCTTTTTTGCCGCAGCCTCCGTATCATAGGTTTCCCATTTCTGCTGTGCCTTTCCCTCATCATCATAAATTCTGTATATTACACAGTACTTTTTTCCTCTTTTTTGAATTGAAGCCAAATTGATCACCCTTCCCGTATTTCTAACCAGTTTTCAAATGAATCCCTCTTTATCCGCAATATTTTATCTGTCTTCGTGTACCTGAAATAACCTTCATCGACCCATCTACTTATCGTTGAAGGTGCCACTCCTGCCATGCGTGCTGCTTCATTCCTTGAAATGTAGCTGCTCCTTTTGGCTCCCACATGACTTCCATACCGTCTCTTCTGATATCGTGTCTGTCCGGCATACCATTTTTCAAAGACTTCCTTCGGTATCCTTTTCACAAAATCCACCGTAAATGTTTCAAGATTGTTCTTATCCCATATCTCATATACTACCGCACTGCTGACACCGAGCATCTTTGCCACCTCTGAAAAGGAATATGACCTGCTGGTCAGTTCAGCACCCGGTTCAGGACCATCCACTTTTCTGTGCTTGACCTGATTGGCATACCATTTCTCAAAACTCTCCACATCTATCATCATATGACCATTGACGATATCGGTCTTGAAAAAGTTACGGTGTACCAGCCAGTAGCTTTCCGTTTTCTTTACTCCAAGCATTTTCCTCATCTGTGGAACTGTCATTGTTTTTCTTACTTCACTCAATCTGCTGTTCCTCCCAGTTCATAATAACACAGCACCTATGAAACCTTTTAGAACGTAAATTTTCCCTACGACACCTGTTCATCAAACCATTTATCAAAGCTGTTTTTCGATATGCGGTAGGTGGTTCCAATCTTAACCCAGCTGAATACTTCCATCTTTAACAGTTCATATACTGTCGGTCTGCTGATTCCAAGGATTTCCTGTAATTCCTTTACTGTATAACATCTCTTTTCACTGGTATTGTTTGTGATTCCATCCATTAAGCAATACCTCCCATCTTACCATCCATAAATCCGATGACCTGTCTTCTTACACGGCTTCTTATTTTATGAATTTTCTGCTGTGCAGATTCATAGGAAATGTTCTGTAATTCAGCAATATCACTTAAAGACATTTCTCCTGTCAGATATTTCTCAAACACATCCTTCTCTGCTCCCAGAGTCTCAACCTGCTTATTAAACAGCTGATAATCATTTCTCATTTTTCTTAAAAGATATGCGTCACTCACAAACTCTTCCGCACGGTCAACACCCTTTAAAACATCTCCTGAAAAATCGCATTTTATCAGGGCTTCTGTTGTCATGATCTTTGCAACCGCTTTATTCGCTGTCGGATCACTCTTAATGCTGCCTCCCTGCACACGGACTCCAAGCTCTCCGATATCATGTCTGTGACTGCTTTCCTTTTCACATTCGATCATGTACCTGAGTCCTTCCGTATATCCTTCCACGATTCCCATAAAATCATTATAATTTTTAATGATCAGATTCACTCTCGTTGATGATGATGCATTTACATATACTTTAATCAGGTTCTTCTCTGCCATGTCAATCTCCTTTGTCTTGCTTAATTGGTAAGGCTTTTCTTATCTTTACTCTTCCTTACAGAAATTATTGTAGATTAACAGGGCAGAAAAATCGTTCCCCAAAGAATGGACAAAGTACAGTAGGAATGGACTTTCATATATCAGGACATAAAAAATACAGCATACATGAAATTGCTCTCACATATGCTGCATCTTATTTAGCTGTTACAGATTATCTTACTTTTCTTCTTTTTTCTTAACTACAAAGAACACTCCAAGTCCTGCCACGATGACAATGATTCCGATGATAATGATCCAGAGAGGATTCCAAGCATCTTCTTTTGTCACCACATCTCCGCTTCCGGCTTCCGTGCTGTCAGCACTGCTATCTTCACTGCCGATTTCTGTACTGTCGTCTGCCTCACTTCCGTCCATCGGTGCTTCATCAATCGCGATAGTGTAATCAGAAGCATGAGTGAAAGTCAGGTCAGCAGTTCCATCCTCTGCAATCTCATCCGCACAGATAAACTCAAGCTCTCCTGTGGTTTCATTGTAGTAGAACAGGTTCGCATAAAGTCCTGCGTTCTTTGCTTCCATGTTAATAGAAAGAACTGCGGTAAATCCGAACTCGCCGTCATAGGCAAGGCTGATCTGGATAGAATATCTTTCTCCGGTCACATTATTGATAACATCCACAGGTATGGTGTTGCCGGCTTCTTCTCCAACCTTTACGCTGAAGTCGATGTCGCTTACCTTGTCAGTAGTTATGCTCTTTCCGTTTACACTCCAGGTAATTCCATTACTCATGTCAAACACAATGGTTACATCTTTGCCTGCGATAGTGTCAAGAACATCTCCCGGTACTACGGTAGCACCGTTCATATCAACCTTTACCACATCGCCATCTTTTGCACCAGAAGTTTTGGTTTTGATAACATCCCAGCCTTCTTTTCCGGTTTCATCCTTGATAAAAGGCTTTCCGGTATCCGGTGTTTCCGTCGGCTTCTTATCGCCGCCTTCTCCCGGTTTATTATCTCCCGGCTTCTTATCATCCTTTAGCTTCTCGATTGCGGTGGTGTAGCTGTGTCCACAGTTCTTGCAGGTGTAAGTCATCACACCTTCCTGCGATTTTGTAGGTTCTTTTGTTACCCGGCTCACATAATTATGTCCGATTGCCGGGATGCTCTCCGTATAGCTGTCACCACAGGAGCAGGTATATGTCTTTGTTCCGTTTTCCGTACAGGTTGGCTGTTTTGTTACAGTCTCTTTGTAGGAATGGGTATGCTTCTCTTCCGGCAGCTTTGGAATAGATTCCGTATAGCTGTGTCCACAATTCTTACAGGTGTAAGTACGCACACCTTCTTCGTTTGTGGTTGCCTCTTTGGTTACTGTGCTTGTATAGCTGTGTCCTTTTGCTGCAATAACCGAACCGGTTCTGATTATTACTTTACAATCAGAGCAATAGGTATCTCCGGTATATCCTTCTGTGGTACATCCTTCTGCTACTTTGCCACGCACTTCTGTATGCTCATGGTTGCTGCTGTCCAAATCGCCATAGGAAGTTCCACATACGGTGCAGACTGCCTGATGTATACAGGTTGCCTTGCCACCCTGATGCTTTGCAAGAGGGATTACCGTTCCTGATACAACCAGTTCTCCACATTCTACGCAGTAGGTATCTCCGGTATATCCGGTTTCCTTACAGGTAGCAGGTTTGGCATTTTTAAGTTCTGTCTTGAGATGGTCACATTTTGATCTTGTCAGGGTAATCACTACCGACTCATTCTCATAATTGCCTGCATCGCTTCCTACATAATTAGCGGTTGCTGTTACAGCCTTACCATCTTCCAATGTTTTTTCCTTATCAGAATCAGCCCATGCCCAGCCCTGTGGCAGTTCCACATCGCCTACTTTATTCTTACTATGTGCAGGCTTCATGGTTAGTCCCGGCATTTTCGGAGCATCCTGCGCCTTATTCACCGTAAGGGTAACGGTTGTAGTGGCTGTATTCCAGTTTGCAGAATCAGAAGGTGTAAACACTACTTCATACATTGTCTTTCCGCTGTCTGCTACGGTAGGATTGGTATCCGGTGTTACCCACACAAAACTTCCTGTGGTGTTTACCTTGCCTCCACTTAACGTACTGTCTTTTAATGACTCTTTATAAGTAATCGCTGATGCTGTCGGGTTTTCGGTAATCACTGGTGTTGCCTTCGCTACTGTTACGGTAACGGTCTTTTCTACCGGATTGTAATTGTTGCTGTCTGCCGGTGTAAATACTGCAACATATCCTCTGTTGTTTACTATTGGTACTGTTGTATCCGTCTTCCAGCTCCAGCTACCTGCAACGGAAGTTTCAGTTCCACCGACTATCCATGTACCATCTGTGCCATTTAAGGTGTAATCCTTCAATGTCTTTGCCGGATCATAAACGATATTCGTTTCACTTACCGTTGGTATGGTTACATTCGGTGTTGCCCTGCTTACAGAAATTTCCACAGTTCCGGTCAGCTCGGCATAAGTGTCTGCTTCATCCGGTGTAAATTTCCATCCCGCAGTTGTTGTGCCTACTGTCGGCACATCATCAGGTGCTGCAAACTCAAGTGTTCCGTGAACAACCGTATTCGTTCCCGCTTCTACAAATACCGCATTGCCAAGATTAAGTTTTGACAGCTTATCTCCATAGGTAAGGGCATTGCTTCCGTTAATTGTTACGCTGCTTCCATTCTGCAATGCAACGACTATCTTATCCGTAATACTGATATTTACAGTAAATGTTGCAGATTCATAATTTGCCATCTGGGCAGTTACGATAATGCTTGCTTTATCGCCCACTTTTTTACCGGATTTTACAGTGTAGGTCAGCTTACCGGTAGTATCTACCGCCACATTCTGCAAAATTCCACTGCTGTCTGTCGTATCCGTTACTGTGTAAGTTGTATCTCCTCTATTCTCCGGCAGTTTATCTGCAATATCAATGGTCACAGCTCCGCCAGAGCCTTTTGTATTCACATAGCTTATGTTTTCGGAAGCTAATGTTGGTGCAGATGCCTGATTTACGGTAACCGTAATCGTCTGCTCTGCCGCACCGGTATAACACTTCGTTTCCGAAAGAGATACTGTTACGGTGGCACTTCCTGCTCCCACAATCGTTACTACTCCGGTATCGGAAACTTTAATGACCTTTTCATCGGAAACCTTATAGGAAATCGTTCCGTCTCCGGTTCTGCTACATCCAAGCTCAAATGCCTCATCCCCAAAGGTCTGGGTAAATTCAGTCTGTTTCAGTGTCAGCACTCCGTCTGCTTTTGCAACAGTATCCGAAGTATCATTGACTGTTCCTTTGTATCCTTCCGCAGATACCTTAACTGTAATCTGTTTTCCAATTGCTTCTTGTTCAATCTTATAAGTATTGCTGCTTCCCTGCTGAAGCACTGTATCGTCCGCACAGAAAGTATAGGTTAATACAGCTCCCTGCTGTGCTCCGGTTACAGTTGCAGTTAAGGTTTCCCCATACTTTGCAGTTCCGGAAAGGCTTACGCTGCCTTCTAAGGTTGCGGTATAGGCAGATGTATTGGAAATAACATCACTTGCCTTATATCCATCTGTTTCCTTTGCCCGTACCTGTAAATCTCCTGTGTTGACTATCACGTTTCCAACTGTAACAGTACCAACACCGGTGCCGGAATCTACCGTAATATCCGTCCAACTTGCTCCACCATCGGTACTGTATTCGTAAGTAACTCCGCTTGTTCCGTTAAAGGTAAAGGTATTGTTTTCATCATCCACATTTCCATTCGTCGGTGGATTTGGATGTTCTGCCTTTGCTACCTCGGCGGTGGAATCCGTCAGTTCTCCGGAACAGTTTTCAGCGGTAACCTTAACTGTAATCACTTTTCCTACATCATCTGCTGTTAAAGTATATGTATCTCCGGTAGCAATCGCTGTAGTATCTTCTCCACGATACCATGAAACTGTAACTTCGCCGGCATCTGTCGCAAGTCCCTCATAGGATGCTGTCAATGTTTTTCCATATACTGCCTCTCCGGAAATGGATACAGTTCCCGTGATGGCTTCCTTTAATGTCTTAAATGTGCTATTTAAAAGATAACTTTCATTTCCTGCCTTATCCACTGCAAGAACTGCACAGTAATACTCGGTATTTGGTTTCAGGTCTGATAATGTAAAGGTTCCGGTTGCATTGTGATAATCAGATGCTTTCAAATTCTCTGTCGTAGCACTTGTTACCTCATTTATATCCGTACTATATAAGAAATAAACCTTCTCAAGACCGCTTCCATCTTCAAAAATATCAAATGTCACACTACCGGAGCGATCCTTCATGACCGGGGTTATATCAAAAATATACGGTTTCTCATCATCATGCAAAATGCCATCACTGGACAGATAGGTTACATTTCCGACATTGTCTGTGATTCTCGCATACACATAGTTGGTCCTGTTCGTCTTGATTTTAGGCTTATTGCTATTATCATAATCTTTCCAGCCACTCAGATTCTGCATATCTGAAATTTGTGTATATGCCTTGTCAGATACCAGATATTCTGTAGAGGCTATACCGGAGCCGGTATCCTCTGATGTAATCGTAATTTTTTCTTTGGTGTTGGTATAGAAGCCAAAGGAAATTTTCTCTAAAAATTTATCCCATGTACTTTCTTTTACCTGAATGGTTCCGGTTGGAGCAGCTTTATCAATCTTAATCTCTTTGTTTATGCTATCTGTAATGTATCCGTTACTGTGTTTAAAATAAAGAGTATAAGAATGTGTTCCCTCTTCGGTAACCGAAATGCTGTCATTCCAACTGCTTCCATCCGTTGATACCTGCCAGTCTGCTACGCCGATTGTGACATCTGAAGTATACCAGTCATTCGCACCTTTCGTTCCTGTTATATAATTATCCGGAGCAGTAATGTAAGCAATGGTAAAGTTCTTTGTAATTTCTCCTGTATAATTACCCTTTCCGGTAATCTTCACATAAGGAGCGTTTTCAGCATTGCTGCCTGCCACATCTGTATTGTTTCCATAAGTAATGTTATAATCTTCACCAAGAGTTAATGATGTCTCGCCTTTTTTTATGGTAATATCCGGCTTAATCTCATTACCTGTATAGTAGTAAGGGGTATCCACACCGCTAATACTGATACCAGAATAGTTGATGTTCTTTATATTACAGTACGAACAGCTTTCGCCAGTCTTGTCGTCGCCAAAGTCATGTTCCTTTAAGCCTTCCGCATTATTTGTGTATCCAGCCTTACAAGGAGAACTTTCTGAAGGTTTATAGACTTTCGCATTACTAAAAACAGGAAAAGATTGTTTCTCACCATCATTATCAATGTTCTGTCCCCAGACCTGTGGTATCGTGCCATCTTCTCCCACTTTCTGTCCATCCTGCAAAAGGTATGCAACCTCGCCGGATGCAAACTGTGCAGCGGTTTTTCCTTCAGCCTGCCCTTCGACATCTGCGCCGCTAATGCCACCCAAATCCGTGCCTTCCGCTTTCAGATAATAGCAATTGTTTATCGTACAATTTTCACCATATCCGAACACGCCTCCGACATCATCATTTCCACTTACACTACCTGTGTTATAGCTGTCAGTTATCGTAACACTGCTACCAGTTCCACACACGCCTCCGACACATCCTTCTCCACTTACCACTCCTGTGTTATAGCTGCCAGTTATCGTACCATCTACACCAAATGCGCACACGCCTCCGACATAATGTTCTCCGAAAAAATAAGAATCAACGACACCGACATTCCGAATTGTTGCCATATATATATTGTCAAACAAGCCAACATGACTTTTTTGGCTATCATTGAAAAAGAGTCCGCTGATGGTCTTTCCATTTCCATCAAAAGTCCCCTGATAGCCGTTATTAGCTGCTCCAATCGGTGTCCATGAAATGAAGTTCCCGCCGTTTGCTACTTCATTGGTCAGATTGCCGTCATCATCTGTTTTATATGTAATCCTGTCAAGCAGATTATTATTTACCGTGATATCATTCATCAGCTTCGCACAGGCTGAACTATTTTTAGTAACGTCTGTAAGAGTTCCGTTTACAAGTCCGGCGAACCAGTAAAGTTCTGCCGCCGAGGTAATCTGATACGGGTTTTCTGCTGTACCATTACCATTTTCCGGTTTTGTTGGTGTGATGGTGGTTGCTTCCAAAAGCTGTGCTCCACCCAGTTCTACATTTACTTTCAGTGCTGCTGCGTCCTCTGCGAGTTCATAGCCCTCCGGCAGATTCGCAGTAAAAGTATAGTTACCGCTGTACGCACCTTCCTCCGGGTAGTTTTCACATACCCAGCCTTCCAGAGTCACGGTTTCTTCCGCTCCATCCGTTTCTTCCGATTCGTTTGTTGCTTCTGTATCCTCTGTTTCGGTAACGGACGCAGATGTTGTAATCGTGGCTGTGATGGAAGCAGGAAGGAATGATACGATGTCATCAAAGGATACGATATAATCTTTGGATGCACCGGGAAGTGCCAGCACGTTTTCCTCCAAGTCCAGCATTTCCTCTTCATCATTCCATGTCCATGAGGTGATACGCTTTGCTGTCTCGGTTATTTCTTCTGATTTCTCCTCTGAGGTTTCAGTTTCTTCCGATGTAGTCTGCTCAGGGCTGTCTCCTGTCACCGTTGTATCGTCCTGACTTTCATCCTCCTGCTTCTCGTCCTCAGAATCGGAAGATGTCGTGATGGTATAGCAGCTATCGTCATGGGTGTGTTCTTCCTTTTCACAGATCAGCTTATCTTCATAGCAGCTATCGTCATGCTCATGTTCCTCTGCTTCCTCAGTGCAAATCAGTACACTTTCGTAACAGCTATCGTCATGGGTATGCTCCTCTTTTTCACAGGTCAGAGTTTTTTCTTCCTCCGCTGCATTTACCGTAAGAGCTGATAAGTCCACGCTGCTTCCAACAAGGGCTGCCGTAAGTAACAATACTGCGATTCGCTTTCCTCTTTCTTTCCATTTTTTCATAATACCATTCCTCCTGTCCGAATTATGGTGCAGTTACACATCCTGTCCCCATAAAGATATTCTCTTATTTTCCAGTCATGTTCAGATAAATACCATGAACAAATCTATCATGAAATCTATCATGAATTTCTGTTTATCATTCTATACAGTAACTCGACTTTATTATACTAAAAAAAGGCTGTTTCTTCAAGAATTTTTATTTGAAATTCAAATATATCTTCTTTTTAATCCACAAATTTGTTTATGTTCAATTCTAATATTTCAGATTGACTTTTAATCACTTTCATACTATTCTTGATGTATAGACAGATGAACAGAGAATCATAGAGGAGATATTTATGGCAGACCAGGTAGCCCGATTATTTCACAAACGCAATATTCTCACGGAGGATATTCTATATGTCACCCGACATAAGCAGCGTACCTATATCCAGATGCTGGATGGTAACTGCTATGAAACCTCTGCTCCTGTCAAAGCAGTTGCAGAGAAATTGCCGGAAAACGACTTCTGGAATATTCAAAAGGGTATTTATGTTGCCAAGCGGCATATTGTGAACATTGACAGTAAGCACAACTACACCATGGTGGACGGTAAAGTATTTGACGGTAGGCACCGCACCCCCGGCATCCACAATATGCACAGGGATGAGCTTTTTGGTGACCTGCCTTCCAATATATCTGCAAAGACAAAGAAAAAGACAGCAACGGAAGATAATGTGCCTGCTTTAAGCCTCAAGGAACGATGTGCCATCATGGAGGATGCCCCTATCGCATTCTGTGTCATCGAATTAGTATTCCACGAGGACGGCAAGGGCATCGACCTTGTTTTCCGCTACTGTAATAAGGAAATGGCTGTTTTAGAAGGTGTTCCCGTGGAGGATATGCTGAACCACTCCTTCTATGAAGTGTTCCCGAATGGCGATAAGAAGTGGCTCATCCCCTATGCAGAGGTTGCCTTAAACGGCAAGCAGTCCATCATCCGTGATTACAGCCCGGAGATTAACCAGAATCTTACAATCCGTTGTTTCCAGCCGGAGAAGGGGTACTGTGCCTGTATTCTGACGGTGGATGAAATGGCGGTGAAAAGTTAAAATCATTTTTTCATGATTGCAAACACAATAGTTTCATATATTAAAAGGGTGGCACATCGCCACCCTTAATATTATTATTTCATTATTTTCTCTTTAATCTCTGATAAATCCTCTCCTGAATATTCCTCTGCCATTTCAATTCGCCACAATAGCTGCTCTCTTTGTTTTTCCTGTGTGTTATGAGCACACATCTCCCAATAAGCACATTTTCGATTCACACAATTATGTTTCTTCTGACACCGAATAATATGATACCCTGCCCATATCCAATATACAGGCATTGAAACCAAAAATAAAACAACCATCAGGCTGCCAATAGTACTGATTACTGTCATATAATTATTCATCCCCTTTCTTTACAAGCTTATCATTTTTCTGCGTTGATTATGTATAACTTTCTATATTTATTTACTCATCTATAACATACTACAACTGATTAAACAGATTAGAAAAAGCTATAATATACATATCATATTTATGGGAGGTTTTTGTTTTGGAAAACAAGGGTACTTTAGAAATACATTTAAAAGAACTTCTTGAGACTACCGGACTTAGTAAAAACAAATTCTGTCAGCGTGCTGAACTGCAAAGAGCCCAGTTAAACGGTTATCTGAACGGTACAATTACACGACTTGATGTAGATGTTCTCATTCGTATCTGCAACACACTTGATTGTTCCATTTCCGATTTGCTAGAATACAAGAAGCCTGAATAACAGGAATGATATACCCTGCATTGTTCCTGTTATCCTTTCAGGTTTTCTGCAATCACTGCAATAAATTCTTCCGGTGTCGGCTTTCTGTCACCGAACAGCTTTCCCCACTTTTCATGTGTATCTCTTGACTTATAGGCAATATCAATGGCTTTCTGTATCTCTTTCGTTACCTCTGCCACCGGTACATTTTCCTTTTTTGCAATATAATCTATTACCGTACTATTCTTTCCTTTGTTCATATGCTCTTCCTGTGTAGCTTCTTATAGTTGACATCTTACACATATTACTCTATTTAAAATAATCTGTATTGTCAAATTATTTTTATCGCATATTTCGACATTATTCTCTTTCTATGATTCTATCATATCGCTGTGATAGATACACATATTTTTACGATAACCTAATAATCATAAAAAAACATGCCACCATACCATCAGATACAGTGACATGTTTTCATCTCCGGCTATTTTACTTCACGATACTTCTTGCACCTAAGTTCCTTTATCCGAAAGCTCTGCTTGCAGGTATAAACACATCTTTTGCACTGTTCAAAGTAATCTATCTTACCATTCCCGTTCAAAAAATATGCCCAGTACCTTTTCTCTTTATCCGTCATAGGATCACCTGCTCTTCCCCTGCTTAGGAGCATCCGGAACCTTTACTTCCGGTATCTTTGTCTGCTTTTCCTTTGCACTGGCAGCTTCAAATGCTTCCGCACCGTACCTGTACTCCTCCGTAGGTTCAGCCACAGCGAAGCCAGTTGTAACCTCCTGCAAATCAGAATCTGCTCTGTCAGCAGTTTCCACCTGCTTATCCTTCGCCCGTTCTATCTCCATATCCCTTGCTAAATCCTCCACCTTATCAATGGATGCATCCAGACGAAGTATCATGGATTCATACACTTTCTTCTGCCATTTCCACGGCTTTTTCATTATCTCGGTCTTGGAAAATCTCTTCTCCTGCCCGGAATAATCCACCTCTTCCCTATCAGCAAAGGTTCTGAACGTATTAACCACCTTCTGTCCAGCTTCTCTCATTCCCTTACCAAAAGCATCAATCTTTGAGATAGTATGCTCCGTATCGGCAATTCCCTCTTTGACCTTATTTCTGATGCCCATAAGTTTATCTTTCAATCCGACAAATTCCGACACTCGGTTTAAGGCTTCTTTGCCACGCTTCTTAAAATCTGTCATGATTTCAGAAGCCTTCTTCTTGACACCTTTCTTTACCTCAAAAAGCTGCTTCTTAATCTCGTTGCAGCGACTTTCCAGACGATCAGTCGCTTCATTTAATGACTTCTTGAGCCTGTTGGTAACGGTGTCCTCCTGCATCCTTTGAATATCGTCACGCAGCTTTGCAATCTCTTCTGTCATATCTTCGACCTTGTGTGTCATACTGTCCACATAGGCACAAAGCTCATATACTCCGTTTGCCGCCTGCTGCATACCATTACCATTCAGAGATGACAAAAGCTGTTTTCTTATGGTTCTCTCCACCTGCACATGCTGCACAACTCTTCCATTTGCATCCACAACAGGTAACTGGTAATACACAGGTATCTGATAAGAACTTCCCGCTACCGGTCTTTCCTCAAGTACAGTCTGTGACTGAACTGTCTCCTGCTGTTTTTCTGCTTCCTTTGGTGTTTCCTTCTTTTCAGACTTCATTTCCGCTTTCTCAAGCAGCTTGTCCTCTAAGATATCAATTCGATTCTGCATCCTCTCCATCTCCTTCTTCTTATCTTCAATCTGCTCACGAAATCTTGCTATCGTGGCATTAGCTCTGTTTA
>OHUD01000357.1_pt1 | contig 23846 bp, 20 predicted proteins | sample 1579021 | NCBI WGS metagenome assembly OHUD01 (sample SAMEA3879597, study PRJEB24766) | human gut metagenome | biome: human-associated habitat; feature: feces | place: USA | collected 1985/1987
CTCATTGCGTGTCACCGCAGCGATTTCCTCCTTCGTCCAGGAACGGAAAGGACCGCCGGAAGCCGTAAGATGGATGCGGGTCAACGGATTCCCGGCAGCACCCATAAGGCATTGGAATATAGCGGAATGCTCCGAATCCACCGGCAATATCGGCGCATTGTGCTTCTTCGCCAGCGCCATCACCACCGAACCGCCGGCCACGAGCGTCTCCTTGTTCGCCAGGGCAATGATTTTCCCCGCCTCGATTGCCGACACCGTAGGACGCAGCCCGCTGAAACCGACAAGGGCGGTCAGGACAATGTCAATGTCTTCGGACCTGACCAGGGCACAGACGGAGTCCATTCCCGCAAACACTTTGATGTCATGAGGCTGCAGTGCGTCCGCAACTTCCTGGTATTTGGATTCATTGCAAATGACTACATTGGCCGGCATGAATTCCAGCGCCTGCCGGATAAGCAGTTCGGAGCTGTTGTTGGCAGTGAGCAGTTCCACTTCGAACCTGTCCTTGTGCTGCCTTACCACGTCCAGAGCCTGACGGCCTATCGAGCCGGTCGAGCCTAATATTGCAATATGTCTTTTGTCAGTCATCAGAATTTAATGTATTTGACAGGATCCACCGCTTCTCCCTTGTACCACAGTTCGAAATGAAGATGGTCACCTGTAGTTACCGCGCCGGTATTGCCCACCAGAGCTATCGGAGAGCCGGCAGAAACCTTGTCACCGGTCTTCTTCAAGAGTTTCTGGTTATGTTTGTATATGGAGACAATGTTGTTCGCATGTTGTATCTGTATCGTGTACCCCGATTCGTCACTCCAGCCAGCCCCGATCACCGTGCCGTCAAGCACCGACATCACCACCGAATTTGCAGGAGCTGTTATGTCAATGTAAGGATGCAGCAGCGGGTCATATTCCTGAGAAACAACACCTTTCAGCGGTGTAAAGAAGTGCACTCCTTCTATAGGAAGTCTGCGGTCACCGGCATTGTTCAGTCCGAATTGTTCCTCCTTGCGGACGTTTTCGCGCAGAAGCGAGTCTTTCGCGTCCAGTTCCTTGGCGGAAATCTTTTCGGCTGCGGCATTGCGCGAGGCAATGCTGATGATACTGTCAATCGCCACAGGATCAGCACCTTCCATCACTTTCTTGAGGTTGTCCGCGTAGAACATCCATGTGTAGATGACGTTCTGGAGGGAGTCTATTTTCAACGCATTGTTGATGGCGGCACGCTTGGTGTGGGCGTCCGGATAGCCAGGAATGAATGTCCTTATAGGCGTAAATGCAATCACGGAATAGCAGACAGCGATAATCACGCTTATTACGGAAATGACTGTCAGGAACAGCGAAGTCCTGCTGAACCTCATGACCCAGAGCTGTTTATGGGTCATGTCATCCACAATCGATATTCTGAAATTCTTCGTCTTCGGGCCTTTCGGCTGTTTATGAGAAGTCATGATGCGATAGCCGTTTGAAATATTATTTCTACCTTTGCAGGGTTATGGACAGAATCATTGGAATAGATTATGGCAGAAAGAGAATCGGCATAGCCGTGAGCGACCCTCTGCGCATATTTGCTTCTCCGCTGGAAACCGTACAAAGTGCAAAGATAATAGAATATCTTAAAAGTTATTCCGCCGGAGAGCGCATTGTAAGGTTCGTGGTGGGACATCCCATCAATATGAACGGCAAGCCGTCCGAGGCAGCGGCAGATGTGGACATCTTCCTGAAACAGCTCGCGAAGGCTTTCCCGGATGTGCCTGTCACACTGGAAGATGAGCGTTTCACGTCAGTGCTGGCACACAGGGCGATGATAGATGGCGGGATGAAGGCTTCCGACCGTCGGGACAAGGCTTCCGTGGACAAGATAAGCGCCGCCATCATTCTCCAGGGCTATCTGGACCGCACAGGTGATGCTGCGGGAGGTGGCACAGGTTTTGCGGCATTGTCCGCGCCCATGCCGGAGACATTGTCAAGGAACGTTTCCAAGAAATCCGGGCGTAGAAAATAAATTGAAAATCAATACATTAAATAAATGATACAACCTATATATCTATATGGTTCCGAAGTTCTCAGGGACAAGGCTGAAGAAGTGGATCTGACGGACAAGGAAGGAATCGCCACGCTTATTCAGGATCTTAAAGACACATTGAAACATTCTGACGGATGCGGACTTGCAGCGCCGCAGATAGGCGTGAGCAAGAGGGCATTGATCGTGGACGGCACCGGCATGACGGACGTTTACGATTACTTGAAGGATTTCAAGCGCACGATGCTGAATCCGGTGGTCCTGGAGGAGAGCGAGAAGGAGGTCGATTATTCCGAGGGCTGCCTGAGCATTCCGGGAATTTATTGCGAGGTGCGCAGACCGGCTGCGATTACGGTGGAGTACTACGACGAGAACGGCGAAAAGGTGACGGAGAAGTTCGACAAGTTCGCCTGCCGCATGGTGCAGCACGAGATGTCGCATCTGGACGGCAACCTGTTCGTGGACAACGTGGCGCCGATAAGGAAGAAGATGATTGCCAAGAAGTTGCAGAACATTTCCAGAGGCAAGGTTTCGACACATTACAACACTAAAATAAAGTAAACATGGGAGCTTTTCACGCTTATGACATTCGCGGAGTCTACAATGTGGATTTCGACAAGAACACTGCCTATAAGGTAGGCTACTTTCTGCCAGAATTGCTCAAGACAGACAAGGTTCTGGTAGGAAGGGATTGCAGAGTCTCTTCGGACGAGATACATGATTATCTTCTCAAGGGTATAACCGATGCAGGTGCAGATGTTTATGACATCGGCCTCAGTACCACGCCGATGGTATATTTCGGTACTGCCAAGTATGGATTCCATGCGTCTGTCCAGATTACGGCTTCGCACAACCCTAAGGAGTACAACGGACTGAAGGTTTCATGCGAGAATGCCCTGCCTGTGGGTTATGACACGGGATTGGGTCAGATCGAGGCATGGATCAACGGGAACAAGCCGACGCCTGCGGCTGCCGTTCCGGGAAAGGTTTACGAGAAAGACATCCATCAGGATTATCTGGATTTCCTTCTCGGCTACAAGACCGACCTGAGCGGGCTGAAGCTGGCATTCGACCTTTCGAACGGCATGAGTTCATTGTACGCGAAGGAGATATTCGGCAATGAGCCTGAATATATTTTCGACACGATGGACGGCACGTTCCCTAATCATGAGCCTAATCCGTTGGTACACAAAAATGTGGTGGCTCTTGAGGAGCTCGTGAAGAAAATCGGCGCGGATGCGGGCGTCATCTATGACGGTGATGCTGACCGCGTGATGTTCGTGGATGAAAAGGGACATTTCGTATCTCCTGACCTGATGATTGCAGTGCTGGGCCACTACTTTATTGACGAGAGACATGAGCCGGGAACCGTCATTCAGGACATCCGCAGTTCGAAGGCTGTGGGTGAATATCTGGAGCCGATGGGTGCGAAGATGTTCACATGGAAGGTCGGCAGGGCCAATGCTGCCAGAAAGCTGAGAGAAATCGACGGCGTATGGGGCGGCGAACTTGCAGGACATTATTATTTCAAGGATTTCTTCTATTCCGACAGCGGATTGCTGGCATCAATCCTGGTGCTCCGCGTGCTGGCTTCAATGAAGAAGAAGGGTATCACTTTCAGTGAGCTCATCGGCAAGATTGCCCGTTATCAGAATTCCGGCGAGATCAATTTCAAGCTTTCGGACAAGCAGGGTGCGATGGATGCCATCAAGGAGCATTTCGAGAATCAGGAGAAGCCGACGGCATTCATGGATTTCGATGGTTACCGTGTAGAGTTCAATGATTGGTGGTTCAATATAAGACCTTCAAACACAGAGCCTTATCTTCGTTTCATCTGCGAGGCGACTTCCAAGGAGCTGCTGGACGAGAAAGTAAATGAGGTAAAGGAGATTCTTAAAACGAAATTTAGCGCAGAGGTATAGCGTTTCTTCTCCGACGAAACGAATTATGACAATGATTTTCAATATCAGAAAGTTCTCGGCCGTGATGGCCACGGTATGCCTGTCCGTATTGACAGGTGGAAAGATTGAAGCTCAGGATACATTGATGAGCATGAGCAAGGCTTCGCTGCTGGTGCCGAGACTGGCATTGCAGCCGATAAAGTCCATTGATCCGTCTTCGGCAATTCCTATCGACACTCTCGACACAGGTAATCCGGCCGTAAAGATTCTGCTCATGGAGAATTACACGTGGAGGTACTACAAGGACCCGGCCGTGTTGCTTCAGACTGAGCTTTTCAACAGCAATTGGAACGAGGATATGCCGAATCCATATCGGATGGATGTGAAGGATTTGCAGAATGACATTTCCATCTGGCTGGTGGATTCATTGGGAGAATATCATTGTCCTTACCAGACGAAGGTGTATTCGCCTTTCGGGTACAGGCGCGGGCGCAGGCACATGGGCGTGGATCTTCCGCTGAAGACCGGTACTCCGGTGGTAGCGGCGTTCCCCGGCAAGGTGCGTCTGTCGAAGTATTACAAGGGTTATGGAAATCTGGTAATCGTGCGTCATGAGAACGGGCTGGAGACTTTCTACGCCCATCTTTCCAAGCGCTTGGTTTCGCCTGGAGACTGGGTGGCTGCCGGACAGACTGTCGGGCTTGGCGGTTCCACGGGTCGTTCCACGGGAGCGCATCTGCATTTCGAGACCAGGTATTGCGGCTTCGCGTTTGATCCTCAATGGCTTATAGATTTCGAGACCGGGACTTTGCGCCATCGTCTATTCATCTTGAAGAAGCGTTTCCTGGATGCCGGGAGCAAGTATATTCCTGAGAGTGATGAGGAGGATTATCTCATCATGAAGGAGGATTCGACGTATTATGCGGCGCGTGCTGCCGAGCAGGAGCTTCGTGAGAAAGAGGAGGCGAGGAAGGCTGCCGAGCTTGCCAAGGCGCAGTACTACAAGATCAAGTCGGGCGATACGCTGGGTTCGATTGCCGTGAGGTACCATACGACTGTCAGAAGTCTTTGTGCCCTGAACGGCATCACGACGAAGACAACGTTACGTATCGGGCGGTCGATCCGTGTGCGGTAGGCGCCCTGGTGGGGACAGAGGGTCGTGACGGCGTGCGTGGAAAGGCCTGTTTTACGCACGACATGAATCATTTTGGACGCGACGTGCGTGGAAAACGTTTTAGTGCGCACGGGACACACGGTAAACAGATTGACAATCGAATGGAGGGGAGGGGAAAATAAAAAAGAAATCCGGTGCTTTTCACAAAGGACCGGACCCCTATATAAAACGAACTTAACAAATAGACATAAAAACCTTTTATTGTCTACATGCAAAGTTAAGCACATAAAACGTTATTACCAAATTTTTCGTTAAATTTTTTTTAATAATTCTTTTGATTGTGAAATCTAAAACGTTTCTGCGCTTACAATTTCTACTGCTATGGAGTAAAAATAATAATCTTTTTCATTGAGCATCACCATCATAGGACGTGGCAAACTCACCGAAATTCAGGGAGATCGTCAACTTGCCGGCAACAATTTTACCAGTGAGCGATGTCACGTTATATTTTGCATAAGGCATTCCCATGGCCAGCGGAACGATGTCGTTGCCTGAAAGAATGATCTCATTTTCGCGAATTTCACACTTGACTCCGGGAACAGTTACATCCAGAGAAACAGGCATCTGAGGAACGAACTTGACCTTGTTGAAGATGATGGTCGCCGTCCCGTCATCCTGGGGACTAACATTGACATTGACATTTTCGGAAACATTGTCCTTGCCGTCGGCTACTACCGTCATGGTGCCGGAGTAAACGGTTTCGGTCAGAGTTTCGATGATTTTCACCGGTTCATTCTTGGAACAAGCGGCAGCAACTGTTAAAGCGGCCGCAATCAAAAAAGCATTGAACAATTTCATAATGACTATATAATTAATTTATTTACAAACAATTAAAAATCCAGAGCAATGCCGGCATTGAAGCGCCTCGGCTTGCCGGTCTGGAAAAACGAATTGCCTACAGACTTGAAATAGAAAACGCTGTAGCAGGTATCGGCGAGGTTTTCCCCGCGAACGAAAAACTGGACTTTGCGGAAAGACAGCCTTGCGTCGAGACCTAAAAGAGAATACGGCGGCTGGACCAGGGTTCCGCTTTCGTTCCAGGAGACGGAGCCGTTCCAGAGAATGTCGGCAGACAACATCAGGGAGTTCAGGACCTTGGAATTGAAAACGAACCTGTACCCTGCCCTGGCATATAGTGAAGAAGACGGAGAATACGGAATCCTGTTCCCGGAATAGTCTTCATGACCATCGTCATACGAGACGAAACGGGCATCCATGAAAGAGGCGGAGAGATTTACATTCAGGCCCTTCCATCTCCAGGAGAGCTCGGATTCCACGCCACGGCTCCTGGACTTGGCAGCATTGGCCATCATGCGTCCGGTCCCCTTCCCATGCGGGAACACGGTAATCTGCTGATTCCGGCAGCTGATATGGTATGCTGTCGCGGATGCGGTCAGAAAATGTCCGGCGGCATTGAATCCGAAACGCACTCCGGCCTCGTAATCCGTGCAGGACTCCGGCCTGTAGCTGGTGGAAGATGCCGGAATCTCCTCAGCAGCATCTAGATACACGCCAAGTTCAGACATCATTCCGTTCATCATGCGGTTCTGCAGGATATCCGAAAAAATCTGTGTATTGAAACCTCCGGATTTGTAACCGCGCGAAACGGAGCCCGTCAGTTTCAGGTCAATGCCGCGATGCCGCATGGCTTCAGTGGAGGCATCGAAGAGGACGGACGCTTTCGGAAGAATCTGGAAAAACGACATATGCTCATTTCCACGGTAGCTGGTCGGGAAATCCTTATACGAAGGCATTGGCGAAAGCTTGAAATGGATGTCCGAACTGGAGTCGTATGACATATGGTCGCCTTCATAATCCACACGGAGCCCGGCTGTAAAGAGCCATCTGGACAGACGGAAATATGACTCATGATAAGCGGCCATGTTGTAGCTCCAGAGAACGAAATCATTGGAAATCAAGAAATTATCCTCCTCGATCATGAGTTTGCCGAACTCCTGCGGAATGTAGGCATTGGCATTGTCCAGAATGAGAGAACTGATGCCGTCGCGGAGAAATGTCACGGGCGCGTCCATGCCGTTGCGGCGGACGAATGCGAAAACGCCGCTTTGATGGTTCCACCAGGCCGGATGTGTCTGCGGGCGCAGTACAACTTCCTGTGTTACAGATGCTTGCCGCTGCGTCTGGTTCAATGTAAACATCGACGCGGACGTGAAATCCTGGTCCAGATCCATGGAATCGAACAACATCTGCAGGCTGGTCACCGAACTCAGCTTCCATTTGTCCAAGTCGAAATTGACGCGCAGCCCGTCCATCACGAAAAGTCGCTTGTATGCACTTCTGTCATTGTAATTTACAGGATAGAGCCAGCCTCCGGCCAATGCTTCCCCGCCTTGTGCCGCATCCGTGGCATCAGCCTTCCAAAGCCGGTAAGGATAGCCGCCCTGATCCGTATAAGACGCATGTAAAGCATTATCAATGAAAGCATTGCCACGTTTCTTCACATATCGGAGACGGATGGCTGCTGCATCGGAAACATCACATTTGCTGCCTGAATATTCATTGGTATAAAACCCGTCAGAGTGGCCGTACATCACGGCCGCACCGACATTGTTCTTATACATGGAAGCCTTGACCCTCAACGAATTGGCGCTGCCGTATTCGACATTGGCCCTTACTCCCTGCCAGACTGTCGGGGACAATGTTTCCACAGACATGACCCCGAGCATGGCATTGCGTCCGTAGAGCGTCCCCTGTGGACCGCGGAGCATGTCGATCCGCCGGATGTCCATGAATGAAAAATCATAACAGTTCTTGTCCAGGACAGGCACATCGTCTATATACAGGCCGATTACGGGATTTTCCATCCTGGAGCCGATTCCACGCACATATATTGTAGATGTCATCGATGAGCCGTAATCAGGCATCGTGAGCCCGGGGACAATGCCGGCCAAATCTTTGGGAGAGGCAAGTCCCGCCGCCTCTATCTCCTTCATTGCCAAGGAGGTAACCGGGACGGCAATCTCGTTTTTCGTCAATGTTTGTTTCAATGACGAGGATATGACCGCGCCCGTCAATGTATCTTTCACGGCAGGTGTCGCCGACAACAGCACCACCGCCACAACAAAATTAATCATAGCGGCGGCAAAAGTACTAGATACAATGATTTCCGTCATTGCACTATTCGCACATCCGAAAGGACGATTTATACCATTTTTTCGCGGAAAGCGGAAGGAGAGATGCCGGTCATCTTGCGGAAAAACCGGGAGAAATATGATGCTTCGGAGAAACAGAGACGTTCAGCGATTTCCGACACTGGCATTGACTTGTCGCAGAGAAGCTCGCGGGCAAGGGCCAGACGGGCATTGTCAATCCACTCTCCTGCGCTTTTTCCGGTTTCGGCCTTGACGGTGCGGTTGAGATGGCTTGGAGTGACGCCCAGAAGCGAGGCGTAACCTGCGACATTGGTGAAGGGCTGCGAGACGTCGAAGACTTTTTCGAGGTAAGACGAGCATAGCCTGGAAGCAGCAGACCCGCCAGGAGCCGGAAGGAGCTCGTCGAACTGGCTGAGTATCACCTCCATCAGGCTTCTGACAATAGCAACCCTACCCGCATGACGCATGAGACGGATCATGAGCTCATCGTAGAAAAGCTTGTCTTCCACGGGGATTGAAAGAACCGACGGCTCCTTCACGCGAAGCACGGAATGGCCGGCATTGCGAAGCAACTCGGTAGAGAACGCGCCCATGTAGCCTATCGTGTCCTTGAAATACTTCACGGAATAGTGAATGGACGGAGGTATCAGGGCGAAATCGCTGGCTTTCAACAGATAAGGGCGCCTGTCAATATCTATGAGCACTTCTCCTGAAAGGAGATATACATACGACCAATCGTCCCGGGCAATCGAATGCATCGGATGTGCAGTCACTTGCCCGGCAGCATTGAGAGGACGTATCACGAAAAGGCTCATTCGTTGCGGTATTGGCTCGGGGTCTTGCCGGTGTGTGATTTGAAGAATTTATAGAACACCGACTGGTTCGGAAAATTCAGCTTGCATACTATTTCCTTGATGGACAAGTCGGAGTATTTGAGCATGTTCTTGGCTTCGAGTATCACGAATGCGTCAATCCAATCAGGGGCTGAACGGCCGCTTACGGATTTCACGAGTTTGGAAAGATATTTCGGCGTGAGACAGAGCTTGTCCGCATAGAAAGCCATGTTGCGCTCCGAGGTGTGATAGTCGGTCACAAGACGCAGGAACTGGTCATAGACATTCTTCGCCTTGGCAGAAGGAGCATGTGGCTGATGTTCTGCTGCGGAAAGACGCCCGGTCCAAATGGAGCCGAGGAAATATGAAATTGAAGACACAAGTGCTCCGATGGCTTCTTTTTTATTCTGGATATCCACTGTAAGAAGTTCGGATGCCAAGTCCAGGTATTTCTTGCAGATATTCCGCTCGTGGTCATCCAGGGAAATGCACGGGTTATCCATCAGGGCTACGCTCTCATTGAAAAGACGGTTGAAGTCGAAGCGGACGCTGGACATGAAGTTCTTGGACATGGCCACGACGATGAAATGAATGTTGTCATAGTCGTCACGGTCGATGCCGGATACCCTGATTATATTTCCGGGGACATTGAGCACCAATGAGTTCTCTGCAATCTGGAAGGAGTCCAGGTTCACGTCAAGCTTGATCCTGCCTTTCAGACAGAATATGATGATATAGCCGTCGAAGCGGAAAGGATATTGGAATACTTTCAATTCCTTGTCATATCTGAGGTCCGCTATGAGGAGGTCGTCGCCGAGGCCTTTGCCAGGCATGTCCGGAAAAAGATCCTTGAATTTTCGGATACTAATATTATGAAGTACATCTTGTTGTCTCATAGCCTGAAATAATGTCTGACTTGCTGAGTTTTCACTAAAAATTGAGGGTTTGAAACTTGTTCGAAGGCAGTAAACCCCACGCACTTTTTGTCGTACACGTTACCCTACCCTAAATCCCTCCCCTCGGGGAAGGGACTTGCCATCGCCCTATCGGGCTAAAATTCTGTATTTCGCAAAGCGAAACCATAGTTTGCAAATATACTGAAAAATTTCTAAAAATCGTTTTTTTCGACCAAATTATCACTTGTTAGGTCAATATTATCTTAAAAATGGACAATATGGCAACTTTTTTGTATATTTGTTGGCTGCCAATATAGGCGAGAAAATAAAAAGATATAATATATATGAATAGAGTAAAGACATTGATATGTACCGCTGCGGTGATGATGCTGCCGCTGTACATGAGCGGTCAGGAGACTCTGACATTGGACCAATGCAGGGAAATGGCCATCAAGAACAACAAGGCTCTGGACCAGGCCCGCACGAAAGTCGAAATGGCAGGGTATGACAGAAAAATCGCCAGAGCCAACTACTATCCGAACATCAGTGCCACGGGCGCGTACATGTACAACCAGAAAAGTATAGCGCTTATCAATGACGAATTGTCAGGCAAACTGACAGGCACAGGCACGGCGCTCCACCAGCAGTTCACCACCAAGATGACTGAAATACTAGAGGGGCTGGCACAGCTCCCAGGCGGTCCTGAACTTATTCAAGACCCTAAAGTACAGGCACTTATAGGAGCATTGAGCAAGGGAGACATCAGCAATGCGATTACCGCTCTCGGCACGGAGCTGGACGATTTGCTGCACCCTGATACACATAATATGTTTTTGGGTGCAGTTTCACTCCAGCAGCCGGTATTCATGGGCGGCAAGATCGTAAATGCCAACAGGATGGCCAAGCTCGCCGAGGAATTGTCACGTTCACAATACGACCAGGAATATCAGGAGCTTCTGATTACAGTAGATCAGGCATATTGGCAGGTGGTTTCCATTTCCAACAAAAAGAAATTGGCAGAGAATTTCGCAGATTTGCTGGAGAAGATGGAGCACGATGTAAACATATCCGTAAAGGAAGGTGTCGCTACCGAATCCGATGCACTTGCCATCAAAGTTAAGGCAAATGAGGCCAACATGATGAAAACCAAGGCCACCAACGGATTGGTACTTGCAAAAATGCTTCTCTGCAAAGAGGTAGGCATTGACTTGGACACGGACATCACGCTCACGGACGAAAGCCTCGATGCCGTTCCTGTTCCACAGATGAGCCCGGAGAAAGACCTGGAAAGCATCTATCAGGACCGTCCTGAAACCAGAAGTCTGGATCTCGCGGCGGCAATTTATGACAAGAAGATGAAAATCGCCCGCGCGGACATGATGCCTAAAATAGCATTGACGGCGAACTACATGCTGACAAATCCGAACCTCTATAACGGATTCGAGAAGAAATTCGGAGGCATGTTCAACGTAGGCGTAGCTATCAATATTCCTATTTTCCATGGATTCGAGGCATTGCAGAAGACCCGCAAGGCTAAGGCCGAGGCTACCCTTTACGTCAGCAAACTGGACGAAGCCAAGGAGCTTATCAACTTACAGGTAACGCAGTTACGCAAACAGCTCGACGAGGCATTGGAGAAAGTGGAGATGGCAGAGAACAACCTGAAGAGCGCCGAGGAGAACCTCCGCAAGGCATCAGTAGGTTTCGAGGCAGGTGTAGTCACCACCAACACGGCTCTTGCAGCACATACTGCATGGCTCCAGGCTCATTCAGAGTTTATCGATGCAGGTATCGAGCTCCAGATAACGAATGCAAACCTCCAGAAAGCTGAGGGAAATTATAAATCAGACATTGACTAAGAAAAATATAGAAATCATGGTACAGAATAAGAAATCTTACAATCTTGTAATAGGCGTCGTAGCCCTTTTGGCTATCATACTGCTGATTGCAGTCATCGGATATTTCGTTTCAAAGCCTAAACCGCTGGTTATCCAGGGTGAGGCAGAGGCCACAGAATACAGAGTTTCAGGCAAGGTACCTGGACGTATCGAAACCCTTTTCGTAAAAGAGGGCGACAAGGTACAGAAAGGCGACACCGTGGTATTTATCGATTGCCCTGAGGTCCGCGCCAAACTGGAGCAGGTCACAGCGTTGAAGAACGCCGCTTCAGCACAGAAGGCCAAGGCATTGAACGGCGCACGCAAGGAGCAGATCGAAGGCGCTTACGAGCTCTGGCAGAAGGCCATCGTGGGCGAGACCGTCATGAAGAAGTCTTACGACAGGATGAAGAGCCTCTACGACCAAAAGGTCGTTTCCGCACAGAAGTTCGATGAGGTCGAGGCTCAGTACAATGCTGCCGTATCTACCACCAGGGCAGCCAAGAGCCAGTATGACATGGCAGTGAACGGCGCACGCGCAGAGGACAAGGCTGCCGCAGCAGCTCTCGTAGACCAGGCCAACGGCGCCCTCATGGAGGTCAATGCCGCACTTGACGAGCTTTATCTGACATCTCCTGCAGGCGGTATCATTTCAGCTACATTCCCTAAAGTAGGCGAACTCGTCGGTCAGGGCTCCCCTATCATGACCATCACCGACCTCGACGACATGTGGTTCACATTCAACGTACGCGAGGATTATCTCCATGGTCTCCAGCAGGGTGACAAGGTAACGGTGACCATTCCTGCGCTGGACAACAAGGAGTGCACAGCTACCGTAAATTACATCGCTGTACGTGAGTCTTATGCGACATGGAAGGCAACCAAGGAAACAGGCATGTACGATGCCAAGACATTCGAAGTAAGGGCAGTTCCTGACACCAAGGTCGAGGGTCTCCGTCCTGGAATGTCCGCAATCGTAAAGGATGCGAAACTTCTTAAGAAATAGCATATTATGAATTTCTGGCAAAATATAGGGGCGGTTGTCCGCCGTGAGCTGAGGATAATGAGGAACAGACCGATTTATCTTCTCGGCTCCGTCGTGACAGTCGCGTTCTGCGCCATATTCTTCCTTACATTCCTGAAACAGGGCCTGCCGCACGACCTCCCTATCGGCATAGTGGATCTGGACAACTCATCATTGTCCCGAAACTTTTCCCGCCAATTGGACGCGACGCAGCTGGGCAAGGTCCTGAAATACGACTCTTTCGCCGAGGCGCGTGAGGATATGCAGAGCGGCAAGATCACCGCGGTCTGCGTCATTCCGGCAGGCATGTATGCCGATGTCCAGGCCAGCCGTCGTCCTACATTCACGTATTACCTGAACGGACTGTACTTCGTCGGAGGCGCATTGTCCTACAAGAACATATTGACAATGATCAATCTCGCCGACGGCGCAGTCCAGCGCGAGATACTGAGGGCGAAGGGTGTCAATGAGGATGCGATAATGGGAAGGATACAGCCTGTCAATGTGGATGTCCACCAGATAGGAAACCAATACACGAACTACGGGTATTATCTGACGAACATCTTCCTCCCGGGAGTTCTGGCATTGACAGTCGTAATCATATTGATTTACTCCCTCGGTGCCGAGCTGAAGTATGGCACATCGCGCCACTTGCTGAGTACTGCCGGCGGATCAATGTACAATGCTCTTTTCGGCAAACTGGTGGTTTACACCACATTATTCTCGGTCATCGGACTCATCCTCATACTGCTGATGTATGACTGGATGCATTTCCCGATAAATGGCTCGATCTGGAACATGTTCCTGGCTATCGTACTGCTGGTACTTGCAAGCGAGAGCGTGGCCATCTTCATCATAGGCCTGCTTCCGATTCCGCGTCTGGCGCTGAGTATCGGTGCATTGTACAGCGTGCTGGCATTCTCAATGTCCGGTTTCACACTTCCTGTCGAGACTATGCCGCCGTATATCCAAGGCCTTGCCGAGGCATTCCCTCTGAGGCATTATTTCCTGTTCTATTCACGTGAAGTGATTTTCGGAACCGGGTTTGCCGGATGGTGGCAGGAGGTAATCCATCTGCTTATATTCCTGCTTCTTCCTAGTCTCGTAATTTACAGACTTAAAGGGGCTTATGTACGTCAGAATTTCCCTAAAAAGTAAACGGCATCATGAAGAAAGATAGTTACATAAAGCAATGGCTGGAGGACTTCTGGGGAATTTTCACCCATGAGTTGAAGCTGATTTTCTCCGATTCCGGAGTGATGGTGATATTCTTCCTGGCCGGTCTCGCCTACCCGATCTTGTACAATTTCATGTACCTGAACGGTGTCTTGAGCGAGACGCCTATCGCCGTGGTGGACAATGCCGACTGCTCTGCAAGCCGCAGGTTCGCGCGCGAGGTCGATGCCACGAGAGAATGCGCCGTCAGATATCATTGTGTCAATGTCAATGAGGCGCAGGACCTCATGAAAGAGGGCAAGGTCAGGGGCTACTTGTATTTTCCGGCAGATTATGGCGAGAAGCTTGCCCGTCTGGAGACGGCGACATTGTCGGCTTACGCGGACATGAGCAGCTTCCTTTATTACAAGAATATCCTCATGGCGGCCAATATGGTGATGCTCAATGAAGTAGGCAGCATCCAGATGGAGCGCTACGCTGCGGCCGGATTTTCCGGAGAACAAGCAGAGGCATTGATACAGGCCATTCCGTACGAGGAAAACAATCCGTATAACAGGTCATTTTCATATTCATTGTTCCTGCTGTCGGCAATTCTGCTGGTCATCGTGCAGCAGACATTGTTCTACGGAATGTCGATGCTTGTGGGAACGGCGCGCGAGGAAAATCGCAGTTTCGCTTCATTGCCTGACAAGCTGGAAGGCCACGGCATAGGTCGTGTGGTACTCGGGCGCGGCGCCGCTTACTGGCTGATTTACATAGGAATATCCATCTACATAGCATGTATAATCCCTGCATTGTTCGGCATCCCGCAGAGGGGCGAGTTCTGGGAAATCCTGTTGCTCCTGCTGTTCTTCGTCACGGATTGCGTAATGTTCTCGATGGCGTGGAGTTCGCTCATCACCAGAAGGGAGTCAGTATTCCTGCTATTCCTCGTAATGTCACCTGTATGCCTCTTTCTTACCGGCTTTTCATGGCCGACCGAGGCATTCCCTGAGTTCTGGAAGTGGTTCTCGTACATTTTCCCTACGACGTTCGGCTGCCAGGCATTCATCAACTTGAATACCGCCGGTGGCGATCTCGGAACGGCTCATGACCAGATGGTGGCATTGACCATACAGACGATTGTTTATTTCGCCCTGGCATGTATCGCGGTTTATGCAGAGAACTGGTATCTCCACCACAAGGAGATGCTTGAGGAGAAGAAGCGTGAACTTGCTGCCCGTGCCGGTGTGGATCTGGATGAGGATCGCCGCATCATCGCCGGTGACGGGAACGACTAATGATATAGTTGGCTCTTCCCTGTCGGCGGGACACGGTCACGCCTGGTTTTTGGGGAAGTTGATTTTCAACGAGTTATAAAACCGAGAGTGGAAACGCAGGCTTTTTTAGCCACGTTTCCACTCTCGGTTGTCTTTCCGTGAGCACTAAAACGTTTTTCACTCACGTCGAGCCGCAAAATTGCGATGACGTGCGTAAATCCGGCCTTTTCACGCACGCGAAAACTAAATGAGGCGCGCCCGGGCCAAGTCACTGAGATACGTGGCGATGCCAGAAACGGGAAGTGATGTCCTGCAGGGTGAAACAGCATTGACCCATGTCGTCATGGTGACTCACGCGGTATAGACGCTGGTTCGTCGTAGTGGAATTCAGCGGGCCGCAGTCGGGGCGATATGGACCGACCTTGACATAATCGAAGAGGACGTAGATGTCATCCTCGACGTTTTCCCTGCCGGAATATATGGCCAGGGACACGTCCGGATAAGCATTGCGGATGTAGGAAGCGACGGACATCAGCGCCTCCTGGTCGTTCCCCTCGCCGAGAAACAGAAAACAGTTCACCCCGAAATTGTCAGCCAGAAGCTTGTCAATGACGGCGGGCGTCAACTCCACGCCTACATCCTTGCGGAGAAACGGGGAGTGGCAGCCCTCACAGAGACCTGTACAATTCGAAATATCAACAGCCAGCGTCACCATATCGGGAATCTCCTCCATGACGACGCTGGTCATTTCCGGTACATATTTTATCATTGGCAATATACCTATTTCTCTGCGTAGAACCTATGCTCGGCCTCCTCCTGGCGCATCTCGCTGAAAGAAGATACACGCTTCAGGTAGCCTATGACACGGGTCAGGTAATCCAGGTTGTGGCTTCCGCACTTAGGACATACGGTCAATGTATCCTTGCTGATGTAGCCGCAGTCGTTGCAGACAGTATTGCGGCAGTTGAATGTGAAATAATTCGTGCCGTAATGCGCAGCGACATTGAGCAGCTGCCTGTACTGGTCCTTGCTCAGATGCTCGGCAATGTTCATGTGCAGCGCCGAACCGCCATCAAGATATTTGACATAGTCCTCTCCGTGGAGTTTGAACTTGTCGATCATTGACAATGACTCATCCTCCGGATTGTAGAAGTAGGAACTGTACATATTGTGCTTCGACGATACGAAGAACCCGTCCTTCTTGTCCCACTTGTAGTTCTTGCCGGAAAGATTCTCTCCTGGAACGAACTCTGTATTGAACATCGCATCCTTTGTCCTGTCCTTGCGGTTCGCAACGTTGATGGTCTCAAGAATCGTGTTCACAAACTCCTTGTAATCGTCGTTAGGAGAAATGGTGAGCCCGAGGAACTCAGCAGCATCGGTAAGCCCGTTGACTCCTACCGTGAGATACTGCTTGCGCATATCAATGAAGCCTGCCTTATATACATCGAGCATATCAGCCGCAAGGAAGTCCTTGATTATCTCGTTGAATGCGTTCTGATACTTGTGAACCTTCTGGGTCATCTCGCTGATTTCTGCGTCAATGGCCTTGTACAACTCAGCCTTGTCGTATTTAAGGTCTGCCGGAACCGGCTGTCCGTCAGGAAGTTCGTAGTTGAGAGCCTCCTTGAAGTACTTGCGGGCGGCTATCTGTATGATGCGGTTCAGGTTAATGGTCATCACGGACTTGGAACCGGTAGCCACCGATGCCGTACCCATAGAATACTGGTGTGTGGTATGGTTGTGGTCGGCGTCCGAAGTGTCGAGGTCAGTAAGAGAGTTGCGCAGACGGCAGCAGCTTGAGAGGCTGTCCGGACTGTTGGAAAGGTAGCAGAAGAAGCTGTGTCCCTTTGACCACATTTCAGCCGTGAAGTCGGCATATTCCTGATCAGCGAAATCGTCTCCTCCGTCGGTAAGCAGAGCCATTGTCTCGACCGGGAAAGTGAGGATATATTTGTTTCTCTCCTCATTGAACCAGTTCATAAAATGCTTCTGGAGCCACGAGAGGGTCTCCCATATCGGAGCGGTCCCGTCAGGAAACCTGAACTCTCCGAAGACGCCGCGGAAATAAGGCTCGTCGAAGTATCCGATGTTCCAGAACACAGTCTGATATCCCCTGTTGCCCGCCGGCATATTCATCGAGTGTACGACCTGCTGGAAATAATTGTCAATCACCTTGACCAGGGTGCGTTTCTTGAGATTGTTCTCAACCACCTCGTCAAGCCTGTCAAGATAGTCGTCACCGTAGTCCTTCCTGATGAAGTAATCGAAATACATCAGGAACTCAGGGGTGGCAACAGCACCCATGAACTGGGATGAGACTGAATATACAAGGTTAATGAACTCGCCGCAGAACGACTTCAGGTCAGTAGGGGCTATGGACACGCCGCCAAGCTCCCTGAGTCCGCTCTCAAGGAAAGGATACATCGTGATGGCCACGCAGTAAGGATAGCCCGGAGTACCGCTCTCATCGTGTTTGTAAAGAACGTGGCTTTCAAGATCCTCTATATATTGGTCGGCAAGTTTCCTGCCGTACATAGCCTTGATCTTGTCCTTCATAATATAGCGGTTCTGCTTGATATTGTTCTCCTTGTAGAGTTCCTGGCCAAGTGTCACGATGTTCTTGCGGGTGACATTGGCATTGGAGTCGAACTTGGAACCGGTGGCGGCATTTGACGCTTTGATATAGTCGCGGATGAAGTCCCGTTTCTTCCTGAGGTCAAGTCCGGCGTCGAATTTCTCGATATACGCAAGAGCCACCTTCTTGTTGATGGACATAAAAGACTCAACCACCTGGCGACGGATCTCCCGGCTCGCAATCTTGTCGTAGATATAAAGGTTGTCCACAACGGAGACCACTACCTCCTCAGGACATCTCTCACCTGCGGTCTTGTAGGCCTCTCTGATTCCTCGCATCAATTTGTCTCTGTCAAACTCCTCAATGGAGCCGTTGGTCTTTCTAACGTCCATAACCTCAATTTATTATTTACTTTTGAAAAATTCTAAAAAATATATCCGCCGGTCCTGCCGGCGACAGGTTTTACAAATGTATAAACTTTGCGAGCCATATCAAAAGAATTCCCGATTAAAAGTTATCAACATAGTTAATGACAGGCCGCCCCGCCGCTCGTGGATGCAGACAAAATTTTCATTTCATTTAGATTACAATTCAGGGCAGGCTATTGTAGAAATAAAATCATATTATTAAATTTAACCGATAAAACGTTAAATTCCAACAGCGATTGAAAGCAAATGAATTCAAAATAAACCATTTATATGAAAAGTGTTTTCAATTCATATCTGCTTAAAGGAGGCTTTGCAGCTTTCTGTCTCTCCGCCGGCCTGATGATGGCCTGCGACGGAGGCTCTTCCAAAGCGGATATCCCTACCCCCCCCATCGGAAAATGATGACATCACAATCGTAAACGGAAAGGTAAAGTTCTACCTTGTCCTGGCTGACAATTCCCCGCGCTCCGCAATGGAAAGCAGCCAGCCGGATTTCAGGAATTGCAGCCTACGGGTCAACGGAGAAGAATACATCCCGGCACTGGACACAGACGGCAAATGGAGCTGCGAAGTGAAAGCCTCGGCCGCCGGAACTTACGACGCCGTTCTCCACACGGCCAGCTCGGGAGCCTGGCACGGCAGCAGTGCCTACAGTGACCTGAAAGTACCGTTCAGCCAGTTTCTCGCAGGAAGTCCCGCACAACTGCCGGACTATCCTATGTATGCAAGCTACAGCAAAGAGACCGGCAACAGGCTCAGCCTGAAAGACGGATTCTCCATTCTTGACATCACACTCAAAGGCAGCGGAAAAATCTCATCAATAAGAGTCTCGGACCCTTCCGGCTCATCGCTTTCCGGACTTGCGGACTATCTGCCGTCAAAAGGACAGTTCAAAATGAAAAGCGGACTGCCGGAATGCATCCTCAACTGCACGGACAGTGACAACGCCGCAACCCTCAACGACAACGGAGCACATTTCTATATAATTGTCCCTCCCGGCACATACAATGCGGGTCTCGACATAAGGATATGTGACGATGTCCACAAAATGATGGAGTACAACACAGGAGCCTTCTCCCTTGCAGGAGGAACTGTGAAATCAATCAATTTGGACTACAGTCCTGCATCCGGTCTCATCTGGTATGAAGGATTCGACAAATTCGTATGGGGAGGCGACATCATAGGAGGTGAAGGCACATTGGGATATGCTCCCGATGATGACAATCCGGGCACTGACGGAGCCACCTCAAGAACAGGATACGAGAACGCCTTCACTCAGGTCGGATACGATAGGCCGGGTTCAGGATTCATCCAGTCAAACACCTGGAGTGAAGTCAGCGGCAAGACTGTCGGGACATCCCACCAGATGAGCGAGTCCTACGTAAAGAGCCGGGGCATCGGAGATTTCACCTATATGTTCCGCTGCCAGGAGTATAAAGGATGCCTGGCCATAGGCGCAGGAAACTCCGGACGAGGCATATTCAATACCGGAGCTATGGGAATCGGCCCTGAGCCTTGTGCGGTGAGGATAAGTTTCGATTTCTGCCTGCAGGACGGTAATACAGACGGACTCCTGATGCAGATAATGAACGGAGGCCAGATTGCAGCTCTCGATATTGACGGACAGGACGTTACATCCGACAAGGACAATTTCTCATTCGTCGGAGTGACGCACGATTATTTCCTGAGCAAGTCAAGAACAACCGTGCCGGGCTCTGCGGCGGAGGCTAAAACCTGGCACAAGGTCGAGGCTCTCGTGGAGAACGCCACCGACGGCACCTGCCTGCACATAACGGGAAAATCAGTCGATGCCGGCGTACACGGAATCTATATTGACAACATCAAAGTCACTCTTGACAGGGAATACCAGAAAGAAAACGGCACGATCAGGGTGCTCTACTGGAACATCCAGAACGGAATGTGGGCCGACCAGGCCAACAACTACACCAATTTCACAAAATGGGTGAAGAAATATAATCCTGACATCTGCGTATGGTGCGAGTCATCATCCATCTACAAGGACAACACAAAGACCTCCGCGCCGTCAAGCGAGAGATTCCTTCCTGAGGGATGGTCAACACTTGCCGCAAAATACGGACATTCTTATGTTTCTGTAGGAGGTTTCAGGGACAACTACCCGCAGACCATCACATCCAGATTCCCTATCACCACCATTATGAAAATCACCGACACTGACCAGGACGGCAAGCCGGTGGCGCACGGAGCCGGTCTTTTCAAAGTGAACGTGAACGGCCGCGACATAAATATTGTCACCCTGCACCTCTGGCCTCAAAGCTACCGCTACGGGGCACCGACATCAGAAAGGGAAGCCAGTTCCGCAGCCAACGAAGGAGACTATTACAGGGAATTCGAGATGGACTACATCCTCCGGCAGACTGTCGGCAATTCAGCCTATGCCGGACAGGCCGACTGGCTGATGATGGGAGACTTCAACTCCAGGTCAATCAAGGACGAGTGGTTCTGCAACTACGGCGAATCATCGACAAAATATCTGGCGCTCAACAAGATATACGGAGGCACAGACCTCGTTGACATCATAGCGGAGAAATATCCGGGATGGATGTGCTCATCCACTATGGGCAATGCGAGGATAGACTATATGTTCGCCTCACCGTCAATGTACAGCCGTATTGTCAGGGGATTCATTCTTGCGGACGAGTGGACAACCGCATTGCCGAGCACATACGTGCCTGAGTTCTATGACCCATCCGACCACCGGCCTATTCTTGTGGACTTCAAAGTCAACTGATTCACAATTATTCATTATACATTATGGTAACACAACTACATTTCCGAGGCCTTGCAAACGGCCTTCTGGCATTGCTGTTGACAGGTGCGCTTCCGCCTGCTATGTGCGTCTCCTGCGACGACTCCGATGCCAACCAGGACAGGAAGGAATACATCGATGTGTATTCCGAGCCTGACGGGGAAGAACCTGCAACAGTTTTCCCTGTCGGCGTTCAAGGCGGCACAGCCACATTCTACATCCGCAGCAATGTGGAGTTCACTGCCAAATGGCAGGACAACCTGACTTCTCCCTGGATTAAGATCAAGAATCTGGAGGAAATCGAACCAGGTCTGAGCAAGATCGAGCTCGAAGTCAGCAAACTGAGTTCAATCGCCTATTACACAAGGAGAAGCGGCACGCTTATGCTTTCCGCTCCGGAACTCAATTACGGCAAATTCATCACTTTGAACCAGGGATTCACCGCCAGGGTGAGTTGCAATTTCTCCTGGCTCAAATACGGTTCAGCCGACCCTCGAAAAGATGACGGCACACTGATCGGAGCCTGGTCGCAGAGCCAGAAAGACTATGGTTACACCTCCACTGTCATCCCGGGCCAGGACGATGCCTGGTGCTACGGGAAGAACGGCTTCATAATGCTCGGGAACAAGGAAGGCTACGGTGCGGACTTCATCAGCCCGTACACCGGAGACCTCAGGAGCGACTCCCTGCTCGTGGTCACATTCAAGGCTGTGGCCTACACCAGCCTTGATGGAGTGAAAGACAACAACAGGCTTTCTTTCGAAGTGCTGGACGGAGGAGTCATACGGGATTTCGCGGAAGAAGGCGGGACCAGGATGGAATTCGAAGTGCCTTATTACAATATGGCTGACGAGAATTTCCCTGCAAGTATGTGGGACTGCGGCAGCGAGTATATGGTGTTCATTGCCTCAACACCTTCCAACCCGATCAGCGGAGACACGAGAATCCGTCTCACGGCAGGCTCACTGTCATCCACCCCGGAAAGTGTCTGCAACAGAATTTTCATAGACAACATCTATATCAGACGCTTCACTCCGGACGATGAGGACCTTTTCGAAGCCAACGGAGGCAGCGGCAAGGACATCATCCTCGGAACCGCTCCGGAAGACCAGCAATAGTATTATCAACTTCAAAATAGACCATAGATGCATAACATATTGAAAACCCTTGCCAGAAGCATTCTGGCAGCGGTACTGTTCGGAACGGCTGCCACGATGCCGATGTCTGCCCAGACAGGCCAGGGTGATGTCAACATCACCGGAACAGTAGTAGACACCGACGGGCTTCCTCTTCAGGGAGCGACCATCCGTATGATTGGCAGTAACACAATCTACACGACTGCTGACGCCCAGGGAAAATTCTCCCTGAAAGTGAATCAGGGTTCCACAATCGAGGTTCTGTATATGGGATTCGAGTCCCAGACTGCCAAAGTGCAGAACCGCACAAAATTCGCTTTCACGCTCAAAGAAGACGCCAACGTGCTTGAGGACGTGGTTGTCATCGGCTACGGCTCCGTAAAGAAAAGCGACCTCACAGGTTCAGTGGCGAACGTCAAGATGAGCGACATCCAGAATGCTCCTGTGCTCTCTGTGGACAACGCCCTCCAGGGACGTATCGCAGGCGCTGACTTTATGTCGACAAACGGAGCTCCGGGAGCCACGACCACTATCCGAATCAGGGGAACGAGGTCCATTTCCGCATCCAACGAGCCTTTGTTCGTCGTGGACGGAATCATTGACGCAATCCACGACCTGAACGATATCAACTCAGACGACATCGCCAGCATCAACGTCCTGAAAGATGCTTCATCTACAGCCATTTACGGTTCAAGAGGAGCCAATGGCGTCATCATCATCACCACCAAGCAGGGCTCTGGCCTGAAAGACAAGGTGAACATCACGTTCAAGGCTGACGTGGGATTTGCACAGCTGCCGCGCTCACTGGACATTATGAACGCATCCGAGTTCGCCATATACCGTAATGACATCGCTTATTTCGGAGGCGACGAGAATCATCCTGACGTAGGAGCGGACACCCCGCTTTCAAGCGGAGTTTACAAAGACCCTCTCTCTTACGGGGAAGGCACCGACTGGATAAAGGAAATCACCAGGACAGCTCTTTACCAGAATTACGCCCTTTCACTTTCAGGTCGCAACGACAAGAGTTCCCACTATGCGTCATTCTCCTACAATGACACTGACGGTATCATCCAGGACAGCGGCCAGCGCAGGTTCACCGGAAGGATAAATATGGACAGGCAGTATTTCAAATGGCTGAAACTCGGCTACAGCGGCTCTTACACCTGGAGGCACAATGACGAGAACAAGGCCACAATCGGCGGCACCTCCTGGTGGAGCGGAGCACAGTACCTGTCACCTCTTATGAAACCGGGCGACTCATTCAACCCGCTGTATTATTCAGGACAGAAAATCAACACGCCGCGTTCTCTCATAGACCTGAACACGTATTATCTTGAGAGACATTCCACCAACCACGCCTTCACTGCAACATTGACCCCAGTGAAGAACCTCATCATCAAGAGCACATTCTCATATTACTATTATCAGAGACACACTTACAGGTATTATCCGGGAACGCTCCCGAGAAAAGCCGAAAATGAGGGCGGAGAGGCCTACAGGGCAGAGTATGACGAGAGATCAATGTCATCCGAGAACACCGCCACCTATAAAATCAAGGCCAAGAAGCACACAGTGGACCTGATGGCCGGATTCTCAGCATACAAATTCACATCCAACAACCTGGCCATCTCCGGTTCCGG
>OHUD01000373.1_pt1 | contig 23071 bp, 20 predicted proteins | sample 1579021 | NCBI WGS metagenome assembly OHUD01 (sample SAMEA3879597, study PRJEB24766) | human gut metagenome | biome: human-associated habitat; feature: feces | place: USA | collected 1985/1987
CGTTCTTAGAATATAGATGACAAAAATGTCATGAAGATTTTGTAAAATATGCTTTAGTTCATTATAACACAGCACAATGAGAAGATACAAGATTGCTTTTTATAAAATCTTTAAATTTGAGCCAAAGTTAAAAAAATGAAAAAACATTTAACAACTCCTCAATTGTGCAGCTTCGAAACTTCTGTTATGATTTATTTACAGAAGCTTCTGCAAACACTTTTTACGCAGTAACAAGCAAGAGTATTGTTGTGGAAAAATAACTTTGAATTTTTATAATATGAGGAGATGACACAAATGCAGATTGGCAGTGTAATAAGAAAATACAGAAAAGAATGTGGGCTTACACAGGAAGAGATGGCAAAAAGGTTAGGGGTGACTACCCCGGCTGTGAATAAGTGGGAAAATGGAAACACGAATCCCGATATCGAACTGTTAGCACCGATTGCCCGGCTGTTGCATATTTCACTCGACACACTGTTGTCTTTTCAGGAAAAACTGACGGACATGGAGATTGAGACACTTATCCGGCAGATGGGTGACAAATTAGAGAAAGAAGGATTTGAAAAGACCTACGAATGGGCGGTGCAGATCACAAAAAAGTATCCGAACTGCAATATGCTGATCTGGCAGATCGCAGTAATGCTTGACGCAGGAAGAATAACAGGAGCGTGCGGGAATCCGGAACAATATGACGAACAGATCAATGCGTGGTATGAGATGGTGTTACAGGACGAAAACGAAGAGATACAGTACCATGCAGCCGATTCTCTGTTTGGCTTTTATTTAAGGAAAAAAGAATATGTGGCAGCAGAAAAATATTTAAACTATTTTTGGGAGCATGATCCTATGAAAAAGATATTCAGGGCACGTCTGTACAAAGAGCAGGGAAAAACCGAAGAAGCATATAAAACAATAGAAGAAGTTCTTCTCTCGCAGAGCCAGACGCTTGGTGTTACATTTTCATTTCTGCTTAGTATGGCATTGAAAGAAAAAGATTTTGACTATGGAAGAGTGCTCGCAGAGAAAATGGGAGCACTCGCCCATACATTTGAGATGGGAAAATATAGTGAGTGTTCCACTATGCTTGATGTTGTATATGCAGAGAAAAATGTAGAAGGTACTTTTCAGGTGGTCAGGCAATTGCTTGAAAATGTGGAGAGTATTGGAGATTTTTCGGGTTCAAAATTATACCGGCATCTGCAATTTAAGAAAAATGCCCGTTGGAATGCAGACGAATTGCGCGAAAAACTGTTAGAAGGATTCCGCGATGAGACAGAGTTTTCCTATATGAAAGGATATGAACCGTGGGAAAAACTTGTTAGTAAATAGGAAAAGTGAAGGGCTAAATCTCCACTTTCCCCGGTACATATTGAATGATCACATCCATCGTTCCTCCGCACACCATGCCTTCTTCCCCGGCAAAATCATTGGTCATATCGACGGAGAGGAACGTATCTTTTTTGTCAGAGAGAACTTCTAAGGCCTTTCGCAGTACTTCATGCTCGCCACAGCCGCCGCCGATTGTGCCAAAAGACTGTCCAAGCGCGTTGACGCACATGATCGCACCGGTTTTGACGGGAGTAGAGCCTTTGCGCTCCACAACAACAGCGATTGCTTTTTCTTCCTTTGTCTGGAGTGCGTTTAAGAAAACGGGATCAAGGTTGGTCTGTTCAAGAATCCCATTCCTTTTTCCGAGGGAAAGCTTGCTGCGGCAGAGAATCAGTTCGGATAAAATGGAAATGGCAATCTCATCCGTTGTGACGGCACCGATGTCTAAACCGATTGGCGTGTAAATCTGATCGAGAAAAGAGCGGTCAATCCCCTCTGTGCAGAGGTTTTCGAAAAGTCCGGCAACACGTCTTTTCGAACCGATAAGCCCCATATAAGCAGGTGTGATGCCACTGGCATAAAGGGTGCGGATACAATCTGCATCATGTTTGTGCCCGCGGGTGACAATGGCAACGAAATCCTGTTCATCAGTATGCATCTGTTCGATCGCTGCAGGAAAACTGTCACAGATCACTTCTTTTGCGTTTGTCATTGTGTAAGGATTGGCGAAGGAAGGTCTGTCGTCCGCCGCATAGATGTCAAATTCCAACTGGGAGGCAAAGCGGCAGAGCGATTGCGCTACGTAGCCGCAGCCTAAAATGATCAGACGCCGCGGCGCCTGAAATCTCCTTGTATACACAGTCTGACCGTCAGTACCCGGCACTTCAAACTGCATTTCAAATGGATGAAATTCTATAGGATTCATGATAAAGTCCTCTTTTTTGCTATATTTCATAGTATAAATTATAACATGGATTTGTGTGGAGAACCATTGAAAATTTTATTGTCATAATGTATTTACTTTTCCCTGTAAAATAAGTTAGAATAGATAATTGGAAAACTCATATATAACTAAAATGAATTGTGAAAATTTCCAATGATCTAAAAATAGAAATACACCAAAGAAAAGTGAGGACACCCCAAATGGCAGATAACGCATTAAAAATCGAATATAAATTATACTTGGAAGCAGAGGATGTTTCGCAGTCAAGGATCCTTTCTTCTGCATCCTATCTGGAAAACGTGCTGCATAATCATGCAAACCCATACATAAAATGCGCACAGATCGACAACGAGAGTGATTTAGACGAATTTGAGTTAAGATTATATGTGGACGAGACGATCGAGGAGACGGACTGTACAAATGTGGATGCAGCAGAGGCATTTTTAGACGAGTTTGCAGATGTTTTATCAGAAATTGCACACATTCATTCCTTTATGGATATGGAGGGAAGCTTTTCTGTTTCCTTTGAGGGAGAACACATTGCCTATGATTTCAGATCCGAACCGGGTGACGGAATGTGTGACTTTATAGAACGGAAAGAAAATTAATACATTTTTTGTTTTCAAAAATGGAATAGTCTGTTATAATAGTTACATAATATCACTTAGGAGGCATTAAGCGATGGCTGAGGATAGAAAAACATTTAAAATAAAGGATGGACATTTGGGAGAAGTGAAGATAGCAGATGAAGTAGTTGCAATTATTGCGGGACTGGCTGCAACAGAAGTCGAAGGTGTCAGTTCCATGGCTGGTAACATTACCAATGAACTTGTCAGCAAGCTTGGAATGAAGAATCTTTCCAAGGGTGTTCGCGTGGAAGTATTGAGCGGTATTGTGAATGTGGATGTGGCGCTGAATATTGCTTACGGCTACTCCATCCCGGAAGTATCTGCGAAAGTTCAGGAACGCGTAAAATCAGCAATTGAGAATATGACAGGATTGGAAGTATCTATCGTGAATGTTCGTATTGCAAGCGTAGATATGGGTAATAATAAATAATCCTTTGCAGAACGTAACGCAAGTTATGGACGATGTAGTAGAATAAAGGGTGTCCGAGCGACATCCTTTTTTTACCTTGTAAAGGAATGGAGATTATCGAGACAGAAAGGATCAATCAATGACCAGAAGAGGATTAAGAGAACAGGTTTTTAAAATGCTTTTCCGCGTGGAGTTTCACAATGTGGAAGATATGCCGGAGCAGATGAATATGTTTGAGGAAGTGGAGGAGTGCAGCGAGAAGGACAAAGAGTACATTTCCAACAAGTTCCACAACATTGTAGAGAAGATTGATGAGATCGATGCAGCGATCAATGAGGTTTCCGAGGGATGGAAGACCAGAAGAATGGGAAAAGTAGATCTGACTCTGATTCGTCTTGCAGTATACGAGATGAAGTACGAGGATGATATCCCGGTAAAAGTTGCGATCAATGAGGCTGTTGAACTTGCAAAACAGTATGGAACGGATGAATCACCGGCATTTGTAAATGGAGTATTGGCAAAATTAGCATGATGAAGAATGTTTATTCAGTTGGACAGGTGAATACATACATCAAAAATATGTTTGCCCAGGATTTTATGATGCAGCGCATCAGTGTCAAGGGCGAAGTGTCTAACTGCAAGTATCATTCCTCAGGGCATATTTATTTCACTTTGAAGGATCCGGCTGGGACGATCAATGCGATCATGTTTGCAGGAAACCGCCGGGGGCTCTCTTTTCAGATGAAAGAGGGTGACAAAGTCATCGTGACAGGCTCTGTGGAAGTCTATGAACGGGATGGAAAGTATCAGCTCTATGCCAGGGAGATTGAACTGGATGGAGCTGGTAATTTATATTTAAAATTTGAAGCGTTAAAAAAAGAATTAGAAGAGATGGGCATGTTTGCCCCGGAGTACAAGAAGAGAATCCCAACATATATCAGGAGGCTTGGGATTGTCACAGCTCCGACTGGTGCTGCTGTACAGGATATTCGTAATATTTCCGCAAGAAGGAATCCTTATGTGCAGCTTATTTTATATCCGGCGCTTGTGCAGGGGGAAGGTGCGGTAAGCAGTATTGTAAACGGTATCCGTGCATTAGATGCACTTGGCGTGGATGTGATCATTGTCGGACGAGGTGGAGGTTCCATCGAGGATTTGTGGGCGTTTAACGAGGAGGAGGTTGCAAGGGCGATCTTTGAATGTGAGACGCCGGTTATCTCCGCTGTCGGACATCAGACGGACACAACGATCGCAGATTTTGTGGCAGATTTAAGGGCGCCGACACCGTCTGCAGCTGCAGAACTTGCTGTTTTTGATCATCAGGCGGCAGTGGCAGAGATTTCAGCAAAAACTGCAAGGATGAACCGGGCTTTGCAGCAGAAGTTAGATATTGCAAAGTTGAAAGTAAACCAGTATCAGACAAAGTTACAGTACGTAAGCCCGGAGAGCAGGCTGCATGAACATCGCAGATATGCGGTAGACCTTGAGGAAAAATTATACCGGCAGATGGAGCAGGTGCTTACGGAAAAGAAGCACAGACTTGCAATACTGACAGGTCAGATGGAAGGGGTATCCCCTTTGAAGAAGCTGAGTCAGGGGTTCTCTTATGTTGCGGATGAAACCGGGAAGGCGGTGACGGATGCTTCCACCGTAAAAGTGGGGGATCCACTTACGGTACATCTCTTAAAAGGAACACTGAAGGCAAATGTCACGGAGGTATTTGACAATGAGTGAAGAACAGACGAAGCAGAATGTTTCTCTGGAAGAGACATTTGAACAGATAGAGACAATCATAAAACAATTGGAAAGTCCTGAAGTTACACTGGATGATTCTTTTCGTCTGTATCAGGCAGGCGTGGAAAAGTTAAAGACATGTAATTTACTTCTGGACACTGTTGAGAAGAAAATGCAGGTGATGCAGGCCGACGGATCACTGGCAGATTTCGAGTGATGAAACAGTTCCTGTAACAAACTGGAATGGAAGAAGGAGCAGCAGAGTTGGATATTAGAGCAGAGATTCAGACAAGAGTAGATGAGATAGAACAGATCATAAAAGGCTATCTTCCGGCGGAAGAGGGCTGGCAGAAGACCATTATGGAGGCAATGAATTACAGTATTCTTGCCGGCGGAAAAAGACTTCGCCCGATGTTGATGTCGGAGACCTATCGTCTGTTTGGTGGAAAATCAAAAGTGATCGAGCCTTTTATGGCGGCAATGGAGATGATTCATACCTATTCTCTGGTGCACGATGATCTTCCGGCGATGGACAATGACGAGTACCGCAGAGGGAAAAAGACAACACACGCGGTCTATGGCGAGGCGATGGGGATTCTTGCGGGCGATGCACTGTTGAATTATGCATTTGAAACGGCTGCAAAAGCGTTTGATATGGAGCCGGATAACCGGAATATCGGAAAAGCCATGCAGATTCTTGCCACAAAGGCGGGCATTTATGGTATGGTCGGAGGACAGGTTGTGGATGTGCAGTCGGAGGATTCCGGCGACATCACAAAAGAAAAGCTTGATTTTATCTACCGCCTGAAAACCGGCGCACTCATCGAAAGTTCCATGCTCATCGGTGCTGTTTTGGCAGGTGCAACGAAAAACGAACAGAACACGATCGAGAAAGCAGCCACAGAAGTCGGGCTGGCGTTCCAGATTCAGGATGATATTTTAGATGTCACAAGTACGTTGGAAGTGTTAGGAAAACCGATCGGCAGTGATGAGAAGAACCACAAGGCAACCTATGTGTCCTTCGAAGGGCTTGAGAAGGCAAAGGAAGATGTTGCATTGTATACAAACAGCGCAGTGGCAAGAATGGATTCGCTGGTGGTGAAGAATGAGTTTTTGAACGAACTGCTGCTTTACTTAATTTCCAGGGAAAAATAAGGACTCTGCGGAGAAAAGACGGCGATTCACTTTGGAATATCCGTAAGAAAGTAAGAAATCGAGGTACCAGATATGGTATTAGAAAAGATAAATCAACCGAATGATATAAAATCCCTCACAGACGAAGAACTGAAAATTCTTGCCTCTGAGATCCGGGAATTTTTAATAGAAAAGATTTCAGTGACAGGCGGTCATCTGGCATCGAATCTGGGGGTAGTCGAACTGACCATGGCACTGCATCTTGCACTGGATCTTCCAAAAGATAAGATTATATGGGATGTGGGACATCAGTCTTACACGCACAAGCTTCTGACCGGAAGACGGGAAGGTTTTGACGGGCTGCGTAAGTACGGCGGAATGAGCGGTTTCCCAAAACGGAAAGAAAGCGAATGTGACTGCTTTGACACCGGTCACAGCTCCACATCGATTTCCGCAGGACTTGGGTATGCGCTGGCGAGAGAGATCACAGGGGAGGACTACAAAGTGGTCTCTGTGATCGGAGATGGTGCGTTGACCGGAGGAATGGCGTTTGAGGCACTCAATAATGCGGCAAGGCTCAAATCCAATTTTATTATTATTTTAAATGATAATAATATGTCAATCTCAGAGAATGTAGGCGGTCTGTCCTCGTATCTTGCCGGTTTCCGGACAGCAGACGCCTATCTGGATCTGAAATTAAATGTGTTAAATTCCCTGAATAAAATGCCTTACGGAGAAAAAATGGTCTCTAAAATACGTAAGACAAAAAGTGGGATCAAACAGCTTCTGATTCCGGGAATGTTTTTTGAGGAAATGGGAATCGTGTATTTAGGACCGGTGGACGGTGGCGATCTTCATGGAATTGTGAAGCTTTTAAGAGAGGCTTCGCATATCGATGGACCGGTATTGATCCATGTCATGACACACAAAGGTGCGGGGTATGCACCGGCAGAGAGACATCCTGCAAGATTCCACGGAACAGAACCGTTTGATATTGAAACAGGGCTTCCGAAGAATCCAAGAGTGAAGGCAAATTATACCGATATTTTTTCAACTGTCATGCGAAAGCTTGGCGACCGGGATGAAAAAGTGGTGGCAGTGACGGCAGCAATGACAGATGGAACAGGATTAAAACGTTTTCATAACATGTTCCCGGAGCGGTTTTTCGATGTGGGGATTGCAGAACAGCATGCAGTGACGTTTGCGGCAGGGCTGGCAGCGGCTGGGCTGAAACCGATTTTTGCGGTGTATTCTTCTTTTTTACAGAGAGCTTACGACCAGGTTTTACATGATGTCTGTATCCAGAATCTGCCGGTGGTATTTGCCATTGACAGAGCCGGATTAGTTGGAAGCGATGGGGAGACACATCAGGGAATTTTTGATATCTCCTATCTGTCATCCATTCCGAATATGACGATCATGGCACCGAAGAATAAGTGGGAACTGTCCGATATGATCAAATATGCGGTGAATTTTGGTACGCCGGTCGCAGTACGCTACCCGAGAGGTGAGGCATATGATGGACTGAAAGAGTACCGCGCACCGATCAGCATTGGAAAGTGTGAATGGATTTACCGGGAATCCGGGATCGCATTATTTGCATTGGGATCAATGGTAAAAACTGCGGTTGCAGTCCGGGATGCATTGAAAGCAGAAGGATATCCGTGCAGCATTATCAATGCGCGTTTTGCAAAACCGTTGGATGAAGACGCATTGAGGTACATTACAGAACACCATAAAGTGATCGTCACAATGGAGGAAAACGTGATCAGCGGTGGATTTGGAGAGCATGTGACCGAGTTTTATAATAATGAGAACTGCAAAGATATCCGCATTGTAAATATTGCAATTCCGGATGAATACGTGGAACATGGAAATGTGGAACTTTTGCGAAAAGAAGTCGGTCTGGATGCGGATACGATCATAGCGCGCACGATAGAAGCGTATCAGAACGTGACAGAATAAAAGATTCTAAGATAATGAATAGAATGAGCAGAGAGAGCGGAGAGAATGAAAGAAAGATTAGATATTTTACTTGTAAATAAAGGACTTGCGCCATCCAGAGAGAAAGCGAAAGCGATGATCATGGAGGGAAATGTATTTGTCGACAATAACCGTGAGGACAAGGCTGGTTCTACGTTTGACGTGAATGCCAATATTGAGGTAAAAGGTAACACCTTAAAGTATGTAAGCCGTGGCGGTTTGAAACTGGAAAAAGCCATGACACATTTTGGTATCACATTAGAGGGAAAAGTCTGTATGGACATCGGAGCCTCCACAGGTGGTTTTACGGACTGTATGCTCCAGAACGGCGCGGTCAAAGTTTATGCTGTGGACGTGGGATATGGTCAGTTTGCGTGGAAACTGCGGCAGGATGAACGGGTTGTCTGTATGGAAAAGACAAACATCCGTTATGTGAAACCGGAAGATATCGCAGACCGCCTTGATTTTGCGTCAGTGGATGTTTCCTTTATCTCTCTGACCAAAGTATTAGGACCTGCAAGGGAGCTGTTAAACGATAATGGCGAGATGGTCTGCCTTATTAAACCGCAGTTTGAAGCTGGCAGGGAAAAGGTAGGAAAAAAAGGAGTTGTCCGCGATAAAGCGGTTCATGAGGAAGTCATCCACAAAGTGATCGATCATGCGGTGGAGATTGGATTTCACATTTTAAATCTGGAGTATTCGCCGATCAAGGGACCTGAGGGAAATATTGAGTATCTTGTCTATATCAGAAAAGAAGCCGAAGGCAGCAGAGAGGAATCCGTCGATGTTCATGCAGTGGTAGAGGCTGCACATGGAGAACTGGACAAATAATATGAAACATTTTTTGATTATCACCAATGCATTCAAAGATAAAAACTTAAAACTGACCAATGAGATCAAAGGGTATATCGAAAAAAAGGGTGGCAGCTGCCAGTGCTTTACGAGTACCGGAGACGATGCAAAACATGCAGCGCCTGAGGCGGATGCAATTGCGCAGGAGACGGAGTGTGTGCTTGTTTTAGGCGGAGATGGCACACTGATAAGGGCTGCTTCCAAACTGGTGGAACAAAATATGGCGCTCATCGGAGTCAATCTTGGAACACTCGGATATCTTTGCGAACTGGAGGAGTCAAATGTTTTTGCAGCAGTGGATGAACTGATGGAAGAACATTATACCGTTGAGAAACGCATGATGCTTTGCGGTTATGGAATCAAGCAGAGTGAGAAGACAGAGCGCAAAGTGGCACTCAATGATATCGTCATCCACCGGACAGGGGCGCTGTCAGTGGTAAATCTGATCGTTTTTGTCAATGGGGAATATCTGAATACATTTCGTGCAGATGGAATCATCATCTCCACGCCGACAGGGTCTACCGGCTATAATATGTCCGCAGGCGGACCGATCGTCGATCCGAAGGCAAGCATGATCATTATCACTCCGATCAATGCGCATAATTTGAATTCCAGAAGTATTGTGATCGGTGCTGAAGACGAAGTGATGATCGAAATTGGCGAAAGACGTTCCCAGAAGGACGAGACAGTGGAAGTCAGCTTTGATGGGGACAATGCTGTGGGATTAGAGGTTGGAGATAAGTTTCTGATCCGGAAAGCAGATTCCACAACAAGAATCTGTAAACTCAACAATATGAGCTTTCTGGAAATACTGCGCAAAAAAATGAAAGCTTATACATAAACACAAAGCTTAGGAGGTCAGACCGGAAATGAAGACAAAACGTCAGACAAAAATGTTGGAACTGATAAAAAAACATGATATTGAGACACAGGAAGAGTTATCCGATTATCTCCAGAAAGAAGGATATCAGGTGACACAGGCAACGGTTTCCAGAGATATCCGGGAATTAAAACTTACGAAAGTTGCTATGAGTAATGGTCGACAGAAGTACGCTGCCCTGACAGAGGCGAATGAAGACCTTTCCGAAAAATATACCCGTGTTTTTCGGGATGCTTTTGTGTCTATGGATATGGCGCAGAATATTCTGGTGATCAAAACGGTTTCCGGAATGGCAATGGCAGTTGCGGCAGCGATAGATGCCATGCATCTGCATGAGATCGTCGGCTGTATTGCCGGTGATGATACCATAATGTGTGCAGTGCGAAGCGTAGATGACACGATTGCAGTGATGAGTCGTCTGCGTAAGCTTGTAGAAGATTAGAACATATACTTTTGGGGAGAGTAGAAGGAGACTATATGTTACAGAATCTACATGTGAAAAATCTGGCGTTGATTGACGAGACAGAGGTTGATTTCAGGAATGGGTTAAACATTTTATCCGGTGAGACCGGTGCGGGAAAATCAATTATCATTGGTTCTATCAATCTGGCGTTAGGGGAAAAAGTACAGAAGGAGATGCTTCGTGAAAATGCGGATTATGCGTTGGTGGAGCTTATTTTTTCTGTGACGGATGAAAAACAGAAAGAACTCTTACGAGAGCTGGACGTGTTCCCGGAGAATGACGAAGTCATCTTAAGCAGGAAGATCGTCAACGGCAGAGGTGTTGCAAAAGTGAATGCAGAGAGTGTTCCGGCATCCAAAATGCGTGAGATCGCCTCAATTTTGATCGACATTCATGGACAGCATGAACATCAGTCGCTTTTGTCGAAAAAGAAACATCTTGAAATCTTAGATGATTATGCAAAAGAAGAAATTTTTGATCCAAAGGAAAAGTTAAGGGAAGCCTACAAAAATTACCGTGCTCTGCTGGAAGAACTGAAGGCGGCAGATGTGGACGAGGAAGAACGGCTCCGGGAGATCTCATTTTTGGAATACGAGATCAAAGAAATTGAGGATGCGGACTTAAAAGAGGGCGAGGATGAGGCATTGGAGGCTGACTACCGGAAATTCTCCAACGGAAAGAAGATTATGGAGGCGGTGAATGCCGCCTATCAGTATACCGGAAATCAGAGTGACAACGTATCTGAACTTACCGGAAGGGCATTGCGGGAATTGAATGCGGCGTCTGCATATGATGAAAAAGTAAAAGGGCTGGAAGAGCAGTTATTAGAAATCGATAACCTTGTAAATGACTTTAATCGTGAGCTTGCAGATTATATTGACGAGACGGAGTTTGACGATGAAACGTTTTACCGGATGGAAAAACGTCTGGATGAGCTGAATCATTTAAAATCAAAGTACGGAAGCACGATTGCAGATATATTGTCTGAATTGGAGAAAAAACAAGGCCGATTGCAACAATTGCAGGATTTTGACCAGTATATTGGAAATTTGAAGCAAAAACTTGCAGATGCGGAGCAGGAGTTAAAAAAATACTGTGATAAAGTATCGAAAATCCGTAAAAAATATGCAAAAAAACTGACAGGTGCTGTGACAGAGGCATTGAAAGACTTAAACTTTTTAGATGTGAAATTCGAGATGGAGTTTGGACAGACCGCAGACTATACGGCAAACGGAACAGATGATCCGGAGTTCTTGATTTCCACCAATCCTGGAGAACCCGTAAAACCGTTGGGTAAAGTCGCATCCGGCGGTGAACTTTCGAGAATTATGCTTGCAATCAAAACGGTATTGGCAGATCAGGATGCAATCGAGACACTCATTTTCGATGAGATTGACAGTGGAATCAGCGGACGCACCGCGCAGATGGTTTCGGAAAAAATGAATGTGCTTGCAAAAAATCATCAGATCATCTGTATCACGCATTTACCGCAGATTGCTGCAATGGCAGACGCACATTATCTGATCGAAAAATCTGTGGAAAACAAGACTACGGTATCGAAGATCAAGTGTCTTTCCGGGGAGGAGAGTATTGACGAACTGGCAAGAATGCTCGGCGGTGTGGAGATCACAGAGAAAGTCCGGGAGAGTGCAAGAGAGATGAAAGAACTTGCATATCAGAAAAAATGCCATTAATTGACACGAAAAAGACAGTTTGAAAAAAAGAAAGAGACACATAATAAAAGGGTACATAGCGTATATGTACTCTTTTTGTTATGGAGACAAGGAAAATAGCCCGATATTCATTGGGGTGCAGGAGATAAAAAATGGACAGATACAAAAGTTTTTTTCGTGGAATTGCATATGCAGGTTATTGTATCGTATTTTTATTTGCGGTCTATACATTTGAAAAATCAATACCGGATCAGATATATGTGAAAGCAGGGGAAGCAATCGATTACCAGTTTCAGGTACCTGTGACAATGGAAATACAGGAGGATAGCTCGCCTGTAGCAAAAAGCACAAATAATGCCAATGTGAGGCAGTCCTACATTGTCACCTGCCGCCTGTTTGGTATTTTTCCGGTGAAAGATATAGAAGTTGTACTTGTGGACGGAGATGCGGTCTATGCAGGCGGGATGCCGATCGGCATCTATGTGAAGACAAGAGGTGTCCTCGTGATCGGTACCAGTGAAGTGGAACGGCCGGATGGAAGTGAAGCTGCACCTGCGGAGAACATTTTGAAAGCCGGAGATTATATATTAAGTGTGAATGGGGAGAAGGTTGCAGAGAAGGAGGATCTGCAGCGTCTGGTACAGCAGAACGGTGCAGAAAAAGAAATTCTTAAAATTAACCGCAAGGGAGAAGAGGTTGAGGTTGGTGTGACACCCGTACAAAATAAAAATGGAACGTATATGCTAGGAGCATGGGTGCGTGATGATCTTGCCGGAATAGGAACTTTGACGTATTACAAAGAAGATGGAACCTATGGTGCTTTAGGGCATGCCGTCAGCGATGGAGATGTCGGCGAGCGCATCCAGATGAGTGAAGGCTATGTATACAATGCACAGATCATCGGAGTGAAAAAAGGACAAAAAGGAAATCCGGGCGAATTATCGGGAATGATCCGTTACCAGAGTGCTGACTGCCTTGGAACAATCGAGGAAAATACAGACATTGGTATTTATGGAAAACTGGATGGGAATATTGCAGCACTGCCGCGTGGAGATTACTATAACATCTGTTACAAGCAGGATATTAAACAGGGACCGGCGACGATCATCTGTGGTTTTACCGGAGAGAAGAAAGAGTATGCGATTGAGATAGAGAGTCTTGATTACAGTGGAAGAGAGGCGAATAAAGGAATTCTATTCCGGGTGACGGATGAGCAGCTTTTAGACATGACAGGCGGTATTGTGCAGGGAATGAGTGGCAGTCCCATCCTTCAGGATGGAAAAATAATCGGCGCCGTGACACATGTCTTTGTCTCAGATTCGTCCATGGGCTATGGGATTTTTATTGAGAATATGGTAGAATGAAAAAAGAAATTGTAAAATAAAGTCCTTTGGTACACTTGCCGACGAAGTTCGACAAAATTTACGAGAGGAAAATGAGTATGCTGATAACACATGTAAAGATTTGCCAGGAAAAGGGAAGACGTGGCTTTTACATATGTTTGAAATAAGTCAGCAGGAGGACCAGCATGGAGAAACTGAATGTAGCAATCGCAGATGATAATGAGAGAATGTTGCGGTTATTGGGGGCTATCATCGAGAGTGATGAAGAACTCAATGTCGTTGGAACTGCTAAAGATGGGGAAGAGGCTTACAATGTGATCAAGACAAAGGAACCGGATGTTGTCTTGCTTGATATTGTAATGCCAAAATTAGATGGACTTGGAGTATTAGACCGTGTGAATCATGATAAGACAATCAAAAAACATCCGACGTTTATTATGATCAGTGCAATCGGTCAGGAAAAAATTACGGAAGATGCATTTGCATTAGGTGCAGATTACTATATTATGAAGCCGTTTGACAATGACATGGTGATCAACCGGATCAAGAAGGCAAAGACAGCAAAAACAGGAAAGAGCACGGAGCCGCGCAAGGTGAATGCCTACGAGAAGGCAGAGGATGTCAGCGAGAAGAATCTTGAGGCAGATGTGACTGAGATCATTCATGAGATCGGTGTTCCGGCACATATCAAGGGGTATCAGTATTTGCGTGATGCCATTGTCATGTCGGTCAATGATATGGATATGTTAAATTCCATCACAAAAATTTTATATCCGACCATTGCAAAAAAATACCAGACAACCTCAAGCCGCGTGGAGCGTGCCATCCGTCATGCAATTGAGGTGGCATGGAGCAGAGGTAAGATGGATACGATTGATGAGATGTTTGGCTATACCATTCACAATGGCAAAGGAAAGCCGACAAACTCTGAATTTATCGCGTTGATCACAGACCGTATCCGGCTGGAATACAAAATGTATTAATGCTTTTCAGAGCGAAAAAAAAGAGTTATAATATTCTTAAGATTTCGAAGTATTTCGGGGTTTGGAGGGTTTATAACATGAAAAAAATATTATTTGCTGCTTCAGAAGCTGTTCCTTTTATCAAAACAGGAGGTCTTGCAGATGTAACGGGTTCCCTGCCAAAGTATTTTGACAGGAAAAAGTATGATGTGCGCATCATATTACCGAAGTATCTGTGCATGGACGAACGTTTTAGGGGACAGCTTCATTTTAAATGTCATTTTTATGTGAATTTGAGCTGGCGGAAACAATATGCCGGCATTTTTGAAGCAAAACAGGATGGTATCACCTATTATTTTGTAGATAATGAATTTTATTTTGCCGGAGATAAGCCGTACAATGAACTGTATCAGGATATTGAGAAGTTTGCATATTTTTCAAAAGCAGTCTTAGAGGCACTGCCGTTTCTTGATTTCTGTCCGGATATTATCCATTGCCATGACTGGCAGACAGGTCTGATCCCGGTATTCTTGAAAACTCTTTATGGGGATGAGAATTATTACAGGGGGATCAGGACTGTATTTTCCATCCATAATCTGAAGTTTCAGGGACGCTGGAGCCTTCCGGCAGTTATGGATATCACAGGTCTGCCGGAACAGATTTTCACGGCGGACAAACTGGAATCTTACGGAGAGGCCAATTATTTAAAGGGTGGCATTGTCTATGCGGATGCAGTGACGACTGTCAGTGAGACTTATGCCCGTGAGATCACAACAGAACAGGGCGGAGAGGGCTTAGACGGACTGCTGCGTGCCAGAAAAAATGATCTGTATGGCATTTTAAATGGATTGGATTACGAAGAATATGATCCACAGAAAGATGTATATATTTATAATCATTTCAATGAGCATAATTTTCAGGAAGGCAAGAAGCTGAATAAAGCCAGACTGCAGAAAGAGCTCGGGCTTCCGGTGAAAGAGAATACCATGCTGATCGGTATTGTATCGAGAATGACAAGCCAGAAAGGATTTGATCTGGTAGCTTATATCATGGATGAATTGCTGGCAACCGAGGATGTGCAGCTTGCTGTGTTAGGAACGGGTGAGGATCAGTATCAGGATATGTTCCGTTATTTTGCACAGAAATATCCTGATAAAATTCAGGCTACGATCGGTTATTCCGAGGAGCGGGCACATCGTATCTACGCATCCTGCGATGCCTTTCTGATGCCATCCTTATTTGAACCATGTGGATTATCACAGTTGATGAGCCTGAGGTATGGAACCGTGCCAATCGTAAGGGAAACCGGCGGTCTGAAAGACACCGTGGAAGCGTATAACGAATATGAACATACGGGAACCGGTTTTTCTTTTGCAAATTACAATGCCCATGAGATGCTTGGAACAATCCGCTATGCCATCTCTGTTTTCCGTGACAGGAAGAAAGACTGGAATGGATTGATCCAGAGGGGAATGAAGCAGGATTTTTCCTGGAATCGTTCTGCCGGTAAATATGAAGCATTATACGAAAAACTTACCGATTTTGAATAAAGTTACATAGAAGTGATCACATAGAAATCTGACCAGTCTCACGGGAATAAAAGTAGACATGATCGGATAAAATCTCTTCTTTGGATAACTGTGTAGAATTGACTTCTTTTACCATAGAGGTGAGTTCATCATAAGAATCATGGTCGTATGCAGGAATCAGGATTACTTCGTGAATACTGCTTGGAAGAATATAGAGATCGCATTCTAGTTTTTCACAGAGATTATGCAACAGGTTGTGGTAAAAAATACAGCCGGAGCCATTCAGTTTGCTTTTGTTGGAGAGCACATACATTGGAACCATGTATTCAAATTCTTCCTTCATGGAATCGCATGGAACACCGGCCATTAACTCGATCAGAACATCTGACATGTCCCGCAGTTCATAAGTGAGGAGAGCAGGAGTGTTTTTCATGGCGAGATGATAGAGGTCGTCCTTGGTGATATTCCAGAGAGACAGATGCTGGTTATAAATTAATATTGTTGCATTTCCGGTCTCGTCAGCATCTACAAGACAATTGAAGATGATGGCGAGATCTAATATTTTTATGTGAGGGATTTTTTGCAGCAAATTTTTATTCTGTTCATAATTGATAAGTTTAAACACAATACGTTTTTTTACCTGCTCATAGTTTGTAAAAAAGGAGATATCGATATTTCCGGACGGCTTGTTCTCCTCATAAACAGATAAAATATCATGGCAGATCTCTTCTAAGGATCTGCCCTTTAAATATTGTTTAAAATAAAAGTTCAGATAAATAGTTGGGGATATATTCAGCTGATTGGATAAGATCGTGAGACCATCATAATGAGTATCATTATTTTTGATGATCTCCTGAATCGTCACTTTCACATTAGAACCAAGCCGGTTCTGAATGACTGTTGTTACATTTTCTTTGAATTCCTGATATGTCATAAAAATCCTCCCAATGGCAGATGCCCTGGGAAAACAATTACATTCCGTATCAGTCGGATGATAAAACGATATGCAGATAACAGACTGGAAATTCAAACATCTGTTATAAAAAAATCCACGCATCGGGAACTGCGTGGATTTACTTTATCATGGATAAAATGGAAAAACAATAGGAAAAGAAAAAAGTTTCGAAAAATTTTATTATTCGGACTTTAATTTTTTCCAGAGATAATTCGATAACTTTGTCGTGTCGATGTCATATTGTTTATACACCTCACAATTGGCAAGCGTCTCATCTGTCGGGAAAATCGTTGTGTCGGATAATGTTTCCTCATCTAAATTTTCTTTGACAGCGAGATTTGGCGTAGCATAATAAACATAGTCAAAGTTTAGCATGCCAATGTCTTTCCGGCAGAGAAAATCCAGAAATTTTTCTGCATATTCGGTGTTATGGCAGGATTTTGGCATAAACCAGGAGTCGATCCAGAGGTTGGAGCCTTCTTCCGGGACACTGTAGGAGAGGTCATCATTTAATTCCATGGCGTAAGCAGCTTCCCCGGAATAAACAAGAGCCATCGCCGCATTTCCCATTGCCATTTCATCTCCGGTCTCATCGACATAATAGGCATAGACGAGCGGTTTCTGCCGGATCAGAAGATCAAGGGCATCATTTAACTGATTTTCATCGGTCGTATTGATATCATAGCCTAATAGTCTTAATGCCGGGGTAAAGCTGTCGCGGACAGAGTTCTGCATGATGATCGAGTCTTTGTATGCTTCATCCCAGAGAACGTTCCAGGTGGATACTTCCTCGTCGGATACCATCGTCGTGTTGTAGAGGATACCGAGCGTACCGTAAAAATAAGGCATGGAATATTTATTTTCCGGGTCAAAAATCTGTGATGCTTCAATAATGGATGAATCAAGATTTTTATAATATTCGAAATCATCAAAGTTGATCTCTAACACCTGATCTTCGTTGATCAGACGCTCCACCATGTAATCTGAGGTACAGACGAGATCATAATTGATGGAGCCTGCAGAAAACTTGGTATACATTTCCTCAGGACTTTCGTATTCCTCTAATTTGACCTTAATGCCGGTCTCTTTTTCAAATTGATCAAGAACAGATTCATCAATGTATTTTCCGTAATTTAAAATTACAAGCGTATTGTCATCTTTCTTTGTTGTCTCAGTGGAACTGGTGTCTTTTCCACAGGAGGAGAGAACACCTGTCATGAGGCACAGTGCAAAGAGCATTGCAAGTCGTTTTTTCATAGCTGCCTCCTAGATTGCCTGTTTTGCACCTTTTCCCTCGGAGGAAGAACGGTGGTTCATCACGAGAAGGAGCAGGAAGGCAATCAAAAATAAAATGGTCGATAAAGCATATAATTCCGGGCGGATCCCCTTCCGGAGCTCTGTGTAGAGCATGGTAGAGAGTGTGTTGACGCCCGCACCTTTTGTAAAGAAGGTGATCGAAAAATCGTCCAGCGACATGGTGACTGCCATTAAAAATCCGGAGAACACACCGGATTTGATCTCAGGCCATGTGATCCTGAAAAAGGCATAGAGCGGTGTCGCACCGAGGTCTAAGGCAGCCTCGTAAGTGTAACGGTTTGCCTGATTTAATTTTGGAAGTACATTTAAGATGACATAGGGAATGTCGAAGGTGATATGTGCGATCAGGACCGTGACAAAGCCAAGGTTCATAAATTTTACAAATAAAAGCATCATTGCGATACCGGTTACAATATCTGCATTTAAAAGCGGAATGTTAGTAGCACCTAACATGATCGCTTTATTCTTTTTTTTCATGGCGCTGATACCGATCGCTGCCAGAGTTCCAAGCAGCGTTGAGATAATAGCAGCGGCGAGTGTGATCTGGATCGTTGTCACAAAAGCATTTGTGATCGTCTCATTTTTAAAACATTCTGCGTACCATTTTAAGGTAAATCCACCCCATACAACACGGGATTTGGAATTGTTGAAAGACAGGACGATCAACACTAAAATTGGAAGATATAAAAATAAAAATATAAGTGCAAGATAAATTCTTGACGCAGCTTTTTTTACCATACCGCAGTACCTCCGCCGTCTTTATCGAAAATATTCATGAGAGCCATGCTTGCGATGACAAAAATCATTAACACAACGGAAAGACCGGAGCCCAAGTTCCAGTTGGTTCCCTGCATAAATTCCTGCTCGATCACGTTACCGATCAGAAGCACCTTTCCACCGCCTAACAGGTCAGAGATGACAAAGGAGGTCAGAGCAGGAACAAAGACCATGATAATTCCACTGATAATGCCGGATAAGGTCAGCGGAATGATGATCTTGAATAAAATGATGGCGTCACTTGCACCAAGGTCTTTTGCTGCCTCAATGACATCATTTTTGATTCTTGCCATGGAGTTGTAAATTGGCAGTATCATAAACGGAAGAAAATCGTAGACCATACCAAATACAACGGCAGTCTGTGTATTGAGCATTTTTACGGTGCCAAATCCAAAAAACTGGAAGATTGCATTGACAATTCCGTTGTTGGATAACAGCAGACGCCATGCTAAGATTCTAAGCATGAAGTTCATCCACATTGGCAGAATAAAAATGAATACGACAAAGTTCTGCTGTTTGATTTTTAAGCCATTTAAAATCATAGCGAGCGGGTAAGCTAACAACAGACAGACTAATGTGCAGATAATGCCAAGCTTTAAGGATAAAAGGATGGATCTGACATGCACGGGATCTGCAATCGCAGCCACATTTTCAAAAGTAAAAGTTCCTCCAGAGGTAGTGAATGCATAATAAATGATCATTGCCAGCGGAAGGAGAATAAAACCGATGATCCATATCAGGTATGGACCGGCAAATAACTGTCTTCCTAATTTACGCATCGATCTCCACTGCCTCCTCATCTTCGGATTCCGGTTTGTTCATGATCTGGATGTTGAATGGAATGACATTGATTCCGACATGCTCCCCTACATTGTGGAGCAGGGTGGTGTGGACAAGCCATTCAAAGCCGTTTGCCACAATCTCGATTTCATAGTGGACACCCTTGAAGATCACAGAGGTGATATCACCTTCCATAAATCCTTCCTTCAAAGCAAAGGCTCCTGTCAGTCCGGTTTCTTCGTCTACAGTAAACAGACACTCTATTGGTCCGTGCTTGATATCATCGGCAGCCAGTACCGCCAACTGAGTAGCTACACCGATACCGTTATCTGCACCGAGTGTAGTACCTTTTGCCTTAAGCCACTCGCCATCTACATAGGTCTGTATCGGATCAGTATCAAAATTATGTTCTGTATCTTTATTCTTTTCACAAACCATATCCATGTGCGACTGCAAAATAACAGTTTTCACATGTTCCATACCCTGTGTAGCAGATTTCTTTATTAAAATATTACCTGCTTCATCTTCTTTATATTCCAAACCATGCTTCTGTGCAAAACCAATCAGATAAGCTCTGATTTTTTCTTCCTTCTTGGAAGGACGAGGAACCTGACATATTTCCTCAAAATAATGAAACACTGAAGCTGGTTGTAAATCTTTCTTTTCCATAAATCAAGTTTATTAAATTGTTTTTACCCTTTATTTTTTCTGCAAAAAGAAGTTAAATAGCTCACTTCACACATCGGTATGCACTTTTTTCAATCAAAAAGCAGATGGAATAGTGACAAAAACTATATATTTGCAGCACAAAAATAATAGAAATGGTTAAGACTATTCTGATAACAATGTTAATAGTTGCTATTTGTATTGCACTATTATCCGTAAAAATACTCTTTAAAAAGAATGGACGATTCCCCAATACGCATGTCAGCGGAAGCAAAGCGATGCGAAAAAGAGGAATAGGATGTGTGCAATCGCAGGATCGTGAAGCTCAAATTCCCAATCCACATGCAATAGCAGAACGTAGACATTCAGAGCAACAAGACTAATAATATTAACTTTTTAAGATATAAAACATGATGAAAAAAACAAAGTATATCCTGAAGGGATTTTTAATGCTGGTAATGGCATTTATGTTTACACAATGTGCCGACAACAAAAATGCTAATGAAGGCAATGCAACACCTGCTGCAGCTCTTGCATCGGGAGAATTGAAAATTGCATACGTAGAAATCGATTCTTTGCTGACTAAATATCGTTTTTGGAATGATTTGAATGAGATGATGATTCAGAAAGAAGAAAACATCCGTACAACTCTGAACGAAAAAGCAAAGGAACTTGAACAAGAAATGAGAGAATTCCAGCGTAAATTGGAAAACAATGGTTTTGCAAGCCGCGAACGTGCAGAACAGGAAAATCTCCGCATTGCACAAAAACAACGCGATTTGCAGCAATTGCAGGAAAAACTGGCTAACGAATTGCAGACTGAGAACCAGAAAAACAGCTTGCAGCTCCGCGACTCTATCAACTCATTCTTGAAAATCTACAACAAAGACAAAGGATATAGCTTGATTTTCAGCAATACAGGTTTTGATAACTTGCTTTATGCTGACAAGGCATTCAACATCACTGAAGAAATCGTAGAAGGACTGAATGCACGTTATACTCCAAGTGCTGCTGTTAAGAAATAATTGATTAATACAAAAGCATACAATCCCCTTTTGCCGAAAACCAATACATAACGGCAAAAGGGGATTTTTATTTTGTTACAGTACACTTTTATCTCATCCTTATCATAACCTTAAAAAGAAAGCCCTTCAATCCTCATTTTTGTAAAAATGGATTTATTTATTATTTTTGCAAAGTTTTTTAATCAATATCATAACATTTTATCAACAAAAAGCAAATGAAACACACAAAAGGGCATCCAAAAGGATTATATCTTTTATTTGTAACAGAGATGTGGGAGCGGTTCAGCTACTATGGCATGCGTGCCCTATTCATGCTCTACATGGTACAAGCCTTACTCTTCGACAAAGAAACGGCTTCGCAAGTATATGGCAGCTATACAGGATTGGTTTATCTTACCCCACTGATAGGAGGATATATTGCCGACCGATACTGGGGAAACCGCCGCTCCATTGTTGTAGGTGCATTAACAATGGCAATCGGACAATTCCTGCTATTCCTCAGTGCATGTTTCTTTCATGAAATTGCTCTGGCAAAATATCTGATGTTTTGCGGACTTGGTCTTCTTATTTTAGGGAACGGTTTTTTCAAACCTAACATTTCAACCATGGTAGGAAGACTTTATACAAAGGACGATAAAAGAAAAGATGCAGCTTTCACCATTTTCTATATGGGGGTAAACGTAGGTTCTACACTTGCCCCACTAGTATGTGGATTAGTAGGAAATACCGGACATCCGGAAGATTTCAAATGGGGATTTCTGGCTTCATGTATAGGAATGTTACTGGGAGCTACTGTATTCCAAATTTTAAAAAACAAATACATTTGCGGACCTGATGGCGAACCTGTAGGAATGCCTCCTACAAAATATACTCAGGCAGACAAGAATACACCAGAGCAACCCAGCAAAAGTAAAGCCACCCAAAGAACTACTTTCATGGTAATGGGAACCTTGATTCTGACCTTGTTGTTTGCTGTCGACTGGAATGCATCCGGATGGTCTGTCTTTGCCAACACAGACTGGATAGGTGCCTTGATTTATGCTACAGCCATAATCATGCCACTTACGATTATCACTGACCACTCGCTGACTGGTACAGAGAAAATGAGAATCGGGGTAATCTATATTATTGCATTTTTTGTCATCTTTTTCTGGGCTGCCTACGAACAGGCTGGAGCCTCACTCACATTCTTTGCAGACGAGCAGACCGATCGTCATATAGGCAATTGGGAAATGCCAGCAGCCTATTTCCAATCGTTCAATCCTATTATGATTGTAACGCTTGCTCCGGTTTTTGCAGCTATCTGGTCTTTCTTAGGCAAACGAGGATTGGAGCCCAGTTCTCCACGCAAACAAGCTATTGGTTTGTTCCTCCTTTCAATGGGATACTTATACATTGCTTTCGGTGTAAAAGACATTGAACCGGGTGTAAAAGTCAGCATGGTTTGGCTTACTGGATTATATTTGATTCATACAATGGGAGAACTCTGTCTGGCTCCAATAGGATTGTCGTTGGTATACAAGCTCTCTCCGGTACGTTTCTCTTCTCTGATGATGGGAGTATGGTATCTGAGCACTTCAGCAGCCAATAAATTTGCCGGAGTTTTAAGCGGATATTACCCTGAGCATGGAACCGTAAGACACTTTTTAGGATATCAGATAGAAAACCTTTACGACTTCTTCATGCTG
>OHUD01000385.1_pt1 | contig 22652 bp, 23 predicted proteins | sample 1579021 | NCBI WGS metagenome assembly OHUD01 (sample SAMEA3879597, study PRJEB24766) | human gut metagenome | biome: human-associated habitat; feature: feces | place: USA | collected 1985/1987
AGCCAGATCGTGAGCTATGTTTCCGCCCACGACAACTTTACCCTGTGGGACAAGCTGCTCTGCGTCCGGTACGAAAAACCGGAGTTCACCGCCCGGGACACCGTGGCGCTGGCGCAGAACCGGCTGGCGGCGGGCATCTACCTGACCAGCTTCGGCCTGCCCTTCATGCAGGCAGGCGAGGAGTTCGCCCGCACCAAAAAGGGCGTGGGCAACAGCTACCGCTCCTCCCCCGCCCTGAACCGGCTGGACTGGAACCGCGCCGAGCAGTACCACGCCCTTGTGGACTACTACCGGGGGCTTCTGGCGCTGCGGGCAGCCTTTCCCCGGCTGGGCAGCACCGACCGTCACGCCCCGGAAGCCTTGCAGTTCTTTGCGCTGGAGCAGCCGCTGGTGGGCTGGACGCTGCCCGCCGTCTGGGGCGACGGCGCGGCGTGGAGCACTTTGTGCGTCTTTTATAACCCCACCGAAACCGCCTGCACCGTTCCACTGCCCGCCGGGCAGTGGAAGCTGCTGAGCGACGGCACTTCTTCCAGCCTGTGGCGGGGCCCAAGCCGCGTTTTTACAAACGAAGCCGCCCTTGCGCCGTACAGCGCGACCATTTTTGGTGCGGTGTAAAAAAATTGAGGGCAGATGGGATACACGCCATCTGCCCTCGTTGCTTATGCTGTTATAAATGCTCCGTCAGGAAAGGTTACCTTTGGAATCGCAGGAAATGGAAACACTGTCAGACACCGTTTTTGCACCCGTAAATGTCCCATGCGCCGTAGCAGATGAGCCGCTGTGCGAACTGCTGGCACTGTTACAACTCCATCCACTTGAAGTGCTATATGTTACGGAATCTCCTGTACAGGCAGAAGTCTTTCCATCGTAATAAAACGCTCCGTAAACCGTAAGCGTCCATACGCAGGAACCTTTGTAGTAATAGTCGGTTGATTTTGCACCGGTCTTGCTGGAGCGTGCCGTTGTTGTATCATAAAGGGTCGTGACTATGTATCGTTCCGCGTCAAGCTGCTCTCTAGTCTGGGAAATCATTTTTCCCTGAGATGCAGCCATTGTTTTGGGCAATACAGGCAGGAGCGTTAGCACCAGAAATAACGAAACAACGGTCAGAACTCGCTTTTTAATGAATTTCATCATACAATATCATTCTCCGTTTTACTTTGCCATCGTTGGCGGTAAGGGACCATCTATTTCAACCGCAGAGCTTTCCCAAAAGAAAGAGTCTACAATAAAGTGGCTGTACAGATAGAATGCTCCATACGCTATCAGACAAATCGCACAGGCTATAAGAAGCCCTGCCAGAACGATTGCCAGCACCCTGCGCCACTGATACTTTTTCAGGAGTTGCTGCACCTGCTTTGCATCCATCTCGTTCAGCACATTTTCGGCGGCCTGCGCAGGTGTGCCAAATACCCGCACAAGTTCCTGATAATCCGCTGTGGGATGCTCGTCCAGATACTCCTCTATGGATTCCGTCAGCTGTGCAAGCGTTCGTTCCCGCAGCTCCGGCACACAGGCCAGAGCACGGCGCAGTTCCCGGCAATAGCGGCGGCAAAGCTTTTGCTTTTCCTGCTCTTTCTCACGGTTCAATATCCGTCACCTCTTTCTGGCAGCTGGCCAGAATTTCCTGCACGCCCTGCTGAACTGTCATATACTCCGCAAAGATCTTTTGGAAATATGCCCGCCCGGCGGGTTCCAGATGGTAATAGGTACGCTTGCGGCGCTTGCCCACCAGCTCTTCCCGAGCCGAAATATACCCGTTGTCCTGCAATCGGTACAGGGTCGGATACATCGACGTTTCCAGCAGCGTAAACTTTTCGTGGCTTCGTTCCCGCATCGCCTGTGCCATCTCATAGCCATACATATCCTGTTGGCTCAAAAGGGCAAGCAGAACGATCTCGGTCACGCCGCGTTTTAAATTTTCAGAGACCCCCATGGCATTTTCTCCAATTCCGGTATTGGTATTTTGATTATATCTACAAAGTTATTTGTTGTAAATACTATTTATCAAATAATATGCTTGACAAATACATTCAACTCTGCTACTTTAAGTACAGGTCGAACATCCTTTATATTCTGCTCAAAAAACAAGGAGGCTTCATCATGAAACGAGCTCTTACTACGCTGGCATCTTTCATCCTTGCTATTCCCCTGTGTGTATCTGCGTTTGCAGCAGCTCCGTATTCTGCCCGAGCTGGAATTTGTCCCAGATGTGATAAGCCATCTCTTCACTCCCGGGCTGTTGGAACCGAAAGAGGCGTGCTAGATCCTCGTCCTTGCATCCATTATCGCTATGGGGAAGATTATATCGTTGCGATTTATAGGGTTTATACAGAAGAATGTGGTTCTTGTTCTTATGAAAACACCTATAAAATAAAAGTCAGTGAGGATGTTACCTGCCATGGCTATCAGTAAACATTTTCCCTTCACTCCGCACATCATTACCTGTCTGCTGGTTTCTTTTCTGCTTCTTCTGTCCGGCTGCAGCCAGCCGGACAACGCAGCCAGTTCTGCACCAGAACCTGCTCAGACAATTCAAAACCAGACAACGCAGGCACCTGTAAAAAAGAGTAAGACACTCACCCCGCAGGAAGAATTGGAAAAACTGACTCCGATGCCGCAGACTGCACAGTGCCCGATTTGCGGCGGGACAAATCTTCAGGTAACGCTTGCGGATGCAGAGTTCCAAAAAGGGACCCGAGTTGCACAGAAGTGCATCCATTATCTCTATGGGGAAGATTATATTTACCCGCTGAGCCTCCGCGTGTATGATGCTTGCTTATCGTGCACAGATGCAGAGAACCCTTGGCATGGAGAGGAATATGATATTCCGATTGATTCCAGCACCATCTGTCATGGCTATCAGTAAAAGTTCGCGTTTGTGGAGCGAAGCGGAACATGGAGGGGCCTTGCCCCGACAAGTTCCAGTTTCCAGCGGACATTGCTACAAACCACTTCGTCCCTTATATTTTTTTAAACAAAACAAGGGTCTTCCGGCAAAAATCGGAAGACCCTTGTTTCTCAAGGGTTTCATAAGGATGTTTTTTAGATTTAGGATATTGCGGTATGGCATTATAGGTGCTATACCGCATTTCCTTTCCAAAGAGTGACCTTTGAACGGTCAAATTCTCCGATATGGTTATAGATGATCTCGATTTCTTGTAACCGTCTGCCGCTGCTCTTATCGGGAGCATGAACAATAATCTTGTCAATAAACTCCCGGAGGATTTCAGGTGTCAGCTCGGTCAGGTCCGTATACTTCTTTACAATGGCAAGGAAGCGTTTTACATCCACGCTTTTCTTTTCTTCCTGTTGGAGCTCACTCTGGATATCATCCGCCTCGGCCTGCAAGGTATGCTGTTCGTCCTCGTAGCCCTTCGACATTTTCATAAACCGCTCGTCAGAAAGTTTGCCAATGATATTATCCTCATAGATACGCTGGAAAATGGTATCCAGTTCCCCGATCCGCTTCTGTATCTCCGCCAGGCGCTTTTTCTTCTGCGACAGCTCACGGTTTCGCTGCCGCATATCAGAATCCATTACCATCTGCACAAATTCATCTTCATAGCTGGAAACATACTGGATCACCTCTTTCAGATTTTCAAGGACGATCCGCTCCACAACTACATTACGGATATAGTGCATAGTGCATTTGGAAGTATTGCTCCGATAATTCTCGCAGAGATAATTGTGTTTTTCCGGCGGGTCATCTGCCTTGCGATGGAAGGACAGCTTACGTCCACAGTCCGCACAATAGAGCAAACCGGAGAACATCGGCATTTCCCCCATCCTGGTAGGGCGCCGTTTACCTGCCCGGATTTTCTGGACAATCTCAAAAGTTTCCTTGTCGATAATTGCCTCATGGGTTCCTTCAAAGATTTTCCACTGGTCGGGGCTGTTATAGATGGTCTTGTGAACTTTATAAGATTTCACATGAGTCTTGAAATTCACTGTATCCCCCAGATAATCCATCCGGTCCAGTATCTTTGCGACCACCGGCCCATTCCAGGTAAACTTGTCAGCAGGAAGGGCTGTCCGTGGCTTTCCGCCTTTCTCCAATGCGTAATACGTAGGGCAGAGGATTTTTCGTTCCGTCAGGATGTTGGCAATCTGCGTAGGACCGTAGCCCCCGACACACAGCCGGAAGATTTCCCGCACGACTTCAGCAGCTTCTTCGTCTATAATCCATTCCTTCTTGTTTTCAGGATTTTTCATATAGCCGTAGGGAGGATGGGAGCCGATATGCTCGCCGGCCATTCCCTTTGACCGCTTTACGGCGCGGATTTTCTTGCTTGTGTCCTTTGCGTACCACTCATTGATGATATTGCGGAAGGGAGTAAACTCATTGTCCTCCTGGTTACTGTCCACCCCATCATTGACTGCGATAAAGTGAACATCATGCTCCGGGAAGAAAATCTCCGTGTACATCCCAACCTGCAGGTAATCACGGCCGAGGCGGGACATATCTTTTACGATGACCCGCTTGACCTTCCCGGCCTCCACATCGGCGATCATGCTCTGGAAACCGGCCCGGTTAAACGTCGTCCCTGAGACGCCATCATCAATATAGAACTGGATATTCGTGTATCCTCTGTCCAGCGCATACTTTTTGAGGATTTTTTTCTGATTGACAATACTGTTGCTATCGCCCTCCTGTTTATCATCCTGGGATAACCTGCAGTACAGAGCGGTTATTTCTTCCTGGTTCAAAACTGCAAAAGGAAAACTGTTTGCGGCAGGGCGGGTGTTTGACTGTAACATTTTAACCTCCTTATCCGACAGTCAAACAGGCAATGCTTTTTCCAACTCTATTATACCGCGCTGCCTGGGAACTGTCTGCTGCCTTTCAGGAATTTACGGGCTTTTTTCGGAGGTCGTTTCGGATCAGACGTCTCACTTTGGAAACTGCGTCCTCCGTGGCGTCAGGTCTTGAATGGGATTTCACAACATAAGTTGTATTCCCGATTTTATATTCACGCACCATTGATAGCGCAGTTGATTTCTCGTTCTGCATAATTTCACCCTTTCATATACAAAACCACTCGTTAAGTTATAAAAGAGGCAGAAAAACGGACGGCTGCTGGCACAGCTCCACGGGAGTCTCACCCCGGCCCATGCTTGTGGGTGCGGCGCGCAATGCTTTGTGGGCGTTCAACGCGCGAGTATCTTTAACCTGCCCTGTATGTCATCGCCCGCAGGACGCCACACCTGCTTTGCGGCCAGTGTTTATCGCTCGCTCCCAGAGGGAGGTCATGGCGCACCGGACGCATAGCTCGATACAGGACAGAACGTATCCGTCTGCCTTATACTGCACCGGCGGCCTCCCGCCGGGCTTTCTTTGTCAAGGTCCGTCAGGCTTCATGCCGGACCGTCGGGACAGTGAAAGGGAGAAGAAGCCTGTCCCAAAGGTTTTAGACCGGCAATACCTTGAAGCCTGTTACAATGCTATGGATCAGCTTTGCTTCAAGCCTGAGCCGCATATCTTCATCGACGCACAGATATGTATTACCGTAATCGTCTTTCAGCGGCCTGGTTGCAAGCGCCCGCATGTAACTCTGATAGTGGGCGACTACGGCGGCAAGGGCGTCCTCGTCGCCATTCACAGCCGCCAGGATCACAGGAACCGGGATTGGCTTCACTCGTCCGGCCATTCAAATCCCTCCTTCACCAGATACTCGCGCAATTCTTTCAGTGTAGCACGCCGCCGCTTCGACACGGTCTGATGGACGATGTTCAGCTTTTCGCTGATCTCACGGTCCGTCATTCCCAGGAAGTAGGACAGCAGGATCACATCCCGCTTGCCTTCCGGCAGCTGCGCTAAGGCGTCGGCCAGAATGTTGCCGTTCACAACAACCGGGAGCCCCTGCACGTCAAAGACATATTCGTCCATAAAGTGCTTGTCCCATACGGCGGTCTGTTCCAGCTCGGAGGCGGTCAGCTTGCCCAGGGATTTTTCCTGGTCCCGGAGGCGGGCATATTCACGCTGGATATGCCGGGCCTCATTCTTCAAAACCTTGACACAGAAAGCGCCAAACTGATTCTGAATACGCTGCTCATAGGAGTCTTTCATTTTCTCACCTCCCTTCGCAGCCCGCAGGTGCGGGGGTGGTGATTTCCTCCCTTTCGCCTCAGTAATCCAGGGATGGCAATTTTGGCAACCGCGAAAGGAAGAAAATTTTTATGAAAGGCTCCGCTGTATGACGGAGGCTCACATAAACAAAAAAAGGCGTCTGTCTGCAAAACGCAGATAGACGCTGATGAATTAACCGAAGTATTTACATGATTATACAGTTCATATTTATGGGTAGAGCAGGTCCCGGTGGTGGCCGGACTTTTTTTGACAGGTAGATTCCTGTCCTAATTTGTCGAAACGCTCTTTGCTTCATGGCGGCTCCCTCCGTAAGCCGCCGATCTCACAAACATTAGAGCATTATCAGTTTGGAGTTAAAGAAAACGGCGGCCTTGATGGACTCAAAGCCGCCGCAATATGATGAAGGCATGATGATTGTCTGCTGAACGACAGCTTTTTTTCTTTTGCCGTCGTCCGGCAGATAGATAAGCAGTATCTTTATTATGTATTAAGAATATATCTGGAATTGCCATATTGCATATTCGTTTGAATAGTATATAAAGAAGAACAACACGACAACATTACAGCAATATGGCAGGTACCCACAAGATTATAGGAAAATTAAACTGAGACATTGTCCTCTGGGCAGTTGCATTTATCTAATGAAATTGACTTAAGTTGTACTTGTCCGCTTTTTGAAAGTAATAGTTCCAGAGATGCTAGCGGCGACACTGGCCACCACATGGCTGACCAAAACCGCAACCCAAATTCCATTCAGGCCAAAGCCAAGATAGGAAAGCAGGTAGGCAAGAGGCATCCGAACCACAATGTAATAAAAGATCATCAGGAACATACTTTTTGAAGGCTTTCCCATACCGTTAAGGGCACCAAGAAAGCAGTTTGTAACCGTATTCAGAATGTACCCGATACTGACAATCAGAAAATAAGTTCCGACAATGGCCGCCACAGCATTGCTCTTGACAAATAGACCGGAAAGCTGTTTTGAAAACCCGACCACCAAAACAGAAAGAATTACAAGCAAACCACAGCCATACCCCAAAGCACACTTCAAATAATCTTTGGCCCGGTCATAACGTGCGCCGCCGACACATTGTCCGATAATGGTAGTTAAGACCATGTTTAATGCCATCGCCGGATAAAACAGGATGGTTTCAAGTTTTCCTGTTACCCCATAAGCTGCTATTGCAGTGACGCTATATGTACTAACAAGTGCGGTAAGGAAAGTCGTGCTGATGGCCGGAATACTCTGCTGAATAACCGAGGGAATTGCCTTCTGAATCAGTGGCAACACTTCGCTCTTATCAAATGCAGAGATTTTGAACGAGAACAGCTTTTTCTTTTTCAGATAAATCAGCATAAACAGCAGACAGATCACCTGAGAAAGCAGGGTGGCAATCGCCGCACCGTGAAATCCGATGAAGTGAATAAAAATAGGATCGAGGATCGCGTTCAAAATTGTTGACACTAGCATGGCTACTGCTTGAAACATAGAATTGCCAAAGCTCCGCAAAACGGCGGTGAAATAAAGATAGAGATAGACCGCCAAATATCCAAGGATATAGATTGCCAAATAGCTATATGCCATATCATAAGTTTCAGCCGGAGTGTTCAGAGCTTTCAAAATTCCCGGAAGAACAGCCTCAAGCAGAACGGTTACAAGGAGAGAGAAAACTACCGCCACACAGAACGATGTGGAAATCAAACTTTCTGTTTTTTTCTTGTCCTTTGCGCCAATCGCCTGAGAGATCAAAATTGATACACCATTTGTCGCCCCCATCGCAACAGAGGTTAAGATCAGAATGATAGGAGTGGAGTTTGTCAAGGCGGCATAAGCTGTTTCTCCGAGCAAATTTCCGATCCACAGGCTGTCTACAAGGTTATACATCATATTAAGGAACATGGCGGCAATCATCGGGAGTGCCATCGCCATAAGGCAACGCTTCGTATTTCCGCCTATAAAATCAATTTTTGTTGGCATGATAAAGACTTCCTTTCTTCGTTGAATGAATAACATTCATAAATAAGCCATAATATAGGGCTACCAAAGCGGTAGCCAATTACCATATTAGTGGGAACAACCTCCATGAACGGAAGCAATAATTCTTAAATTCTTCTCCAAAGCGTTCATATAATGCTTTTTCTTCTACCTTAATTCTTATTCCATAGCAGATCGCCAAAACGAGTAAAACCAATAGCGGAGAAAAAACAGAGCGAAAACAAAAGGCATTTCCGAGCATACTTAACATTGTTCCGGCATAAGCAGGATTTCTAATATATCGGTAAACGCCGGTTGTGACTAACTGTTGATTGCCGCCCGTTTGGACAGAAAGTGTGAAAGAATGTCTTAGGCTCCAGACAGCAATAGCGCGCAAAGTTGTACCTACAAGAATAAAAACTATACCCACATAGTAAAAAATATGGGGTAAAAGTATTTCTCCGGCTATCTGTACAAACTGTTGGCTTCTGAAATAGGTGCTGAAATAAAAACTCCCCCAGCACCCCAGCATTACAATCAGAATTGTTCCATAATCATTGTTTTTCTTGTCCGGCCTTTTTAGCCAACCTTTGAAATTGTAGATCCATATACCAAGCTCTACTAACATCATGTAGCTTATAGCATAAATGAAAGTGTAATATTCATTTATGCTTGTAAAACGTGATGGGTCATCCATTGTACTGCCTCCGTAATTGAATGAAAACTATTCATTATTTGCCTCTTAAAAATCCCCCGCCCCAAAGCGGGGGACTGTTTCAAAGATGAAGTGCAAACATAAGAAATTCACGAATCCTTTTTGACTTCTCTTCTTGTGTCAGATCGTCTGCAAGCAGGATACCAAGCTGCCCATATACACAGAACATCGCAGCTGTCTGAATATCGTCAAACTGGATTTCGCATTTTTGCCGAGCTCGCAGCAACAATTTTTCTACGAGTGGAACCAGCCTCTCGCACACTTTGAGAGAAAGCTGATCGTGGAATTTCTTGTTTTCTGCGCCGTGAAAAACTGAATAATATTTTGTGTCCCGTTCTTCCATAGTGGCCGGCATATCTTCAATGATCTGCCGCAAGGTCCTGTGATCGTCCTTTTCAGAGCCTGCAAATTGCTCCACCAGGACATCCGCATATTGTTCAATCGCGCTGTCAAACAGCGCCTCTTTAGACGGAAAGTAGCGATAGCATAGACCTTGTGCCACGCCGATTGCTTTTGCTATATCTGTAATCGAGGTTTTTTCATAACCATTTTCCCCGAACAATTTGAGGGCAGTATCTAAAATCTCTTGCTTGCGTACTTCCGGCTCCTTTGTAACCCGCATAGTCTGAGCCTCCTTTCTTTTTATCATAGCATGCCCACTCTAAAAAATCAATGAGTGAATACCAATCATTTTTGGCCCATAGCAATACACGCCGTGTTACCAACCCGCTCCCATGATACATTATGAAAATATGTTGAAAGCATGGAAACGAGTTCTGCTTCTGAGTAAATCTTCACATCTCCCTCTTTGCTATGACGCATATAAAAATTCATTATGACGCGCCCTACAAAGGGTTGCCAGCAGTCTCCTATTAGGAAAGTGCCTCCCGGTTTCAATACCCGGTGTACTTCGCTTAATACATTTTGCGGTGCAGGATAATGATGAAAAGAGTCGTTGCAGTACACAAGATCAAAAGCGCTGTCCGGGAAAGGGAGTGCCTCGCTGTCCCCCAACAATAGCTTGACTTGTTCCGGGAGTTTCGATTTCGCAACAGCAAGCATTTCCTCTGATAAATCAATGCCGCACAATTCTTTATGTGTATCTTTCTGCAAAATGAGCTTTAGCATTTCTCCAGTCCCGCATCCCAAATCGAGGGCAGATTGAAATGAAATGTGTGACAGCTTTTCCAGCAGGACGGGATAAAGAGAGCGGGCATGCTGGCCCTTAATATCTTTATCATAGGTAGCGGCCTGCTGATTAAATGCAGCTTTCGAGTTTTCTTTTATGGTGTTCATGGTTTGACCTCCTTTCCACCAATTAGTATAGCACTCTTTTTTGAAATGTCAATGAATAATGTTCATTCATTTTTGCTTGTAAAATTTCCCTATACCTCGGCACTACCACTTTTTTAACTCCAAGTATAGCAGAGCGGAGGCTTTTCGATCGCTCCTTTAGGGGTTAAATTTATATATTTAGCGATGAGGGCGGTACCGCTCTCGGCGCAAAATGCCTTTGATAATTGTGTGATATTGCGGGTTCTCTAAACTAAGTGCGTGTTCAATGTTCTCACAAATCTCCTCCTCACTTTTTTGCAGTTCAACAGGGTAAAGTAAATCAAACACTATATTTGTATATTGACCACCCTCAATCAGCCGAAAATGATCTATTTCAATCTGTCCACCATATTCTTTCAGAATGAGACTGATCTTTTCAGTAAGCTGTTTCTTTAATACTTCATTATCAATAAGATAATCAACTTGAATGAAACAATCACAGTGGAATCGCTGGTATAGGTCATAGGATATTTCATTAATGGCTACATAGAGCTTTTCACTGTCTTTCCTATATCCTTCCACCCGCATAGAAACAACAAAATAACCAAATCCATAGTCATGGATCATAAAATTATGAACATCTCTAATCTCTGGGTATGTCTCTATATTTTGCAAAATAGAATCTGCAACTTTCTGATTGGCAGTTCTTCCCATAATCCGTCCTAAAACTTCCCATAAACTTTTTACTCCAGTAATGATGATAAAGATGGACACTAGGACACCGCAGTACCCGTCAATCTGCCAATCTGTTAAATATGAAATAACCGTTGAGAGCAAAACGGCAAATGTAGCAACAGAATCGCTGATACAGTCAGCGGCAGTTGCTTTCAAAGTTTCAGAATCCGTTATTTGTGCAAACCGTTTATTGTAGAAGTACATATAGCTTTTTACCGCAATAGATAGTACAAGAACGATTACTACAGCTACGCTAAAAACTGGCTGCTCTGGATTCACAATGGAACGGAAAGAAGTGTGGACAAGTTTTATTCCCATGAAAATTACAGCAAGAGACGTAAATATTCCCATGATCCACTCAAATCTTCCATGTCCAAAAGGATGTATTTTTCCCTTCCCATATTTCGCTATACTAAACCCAAAAAGTGTTATCAGCGACATTCCTGCGTCTGACAGATTATTAAAACCGTCTGCTGAAATGGCAACTGAATGGCTGATCAATCCAATCCCAATCTTTGCTATACATAAGAACAGGTTCAGAATAATTCCAACAACGCTTGATAGAGAGGCATAAATGTTTTTTGTAGTCGCCTCAGAAACAGTCCCTTTCCTTCTGAAGCATAGTTTGATAAGTAATGACATCATATTTGTTTCCTCCAATCTTGAACAGGAATTTAATATTGTTCAATAAAAAAGGGAACCGGTCTAAAGACCGATTCCCGACAAATACATTTTTGATAGTTTATATAAAATCATAACTGCCCATTCCTTTCCTTGATAGTGATACATGATCTGCATTAGTCCGTCTACAAAATTGTTGGCAATAATGTGTATGAAAACTATGTCAGAGGTTTTATCGTTTCGATGTTTTATCAAATGATCTTCTATGCCTTGAATAAAGCGTTCTTTCTCATGCTCATATTTCGTGCCATCGCTTTTTTCAATCAGAATAATAAATTCCTGTCGATGGTCAAATAGATTGAGCAGACATTCCGTTTCTGTTTTGCTAAGACCATAGATTTCGGTATCCATGTGCATACTCTTGTCCTTTTCACCAGCAGACATAACCCGATTCCAATCATATAAAACAGGACGAAGTACAGCATAGAAAAGTTCTTCCTTATTTTTGTAATAGGAATAGATAAGTCCTGTCGGAATCTTTGCTTCCAGAGCAATGTTTCGCATAGCTGCTGATTTATAGCCTTTATTAAAAAATTCCTGCAAAGCAGCTTTTAGAATCCTATCTCTAATTTCATCTTTCAATACTTGTGCCATGCCACTCTCCAATATTGAATTTTTGTTCAATTATATATCATAGGGTTGCACTTGTCAATGTGCTTTCTGAATGAAATAAATAATGATTTATTTTGGCTAATCATAGGAACTCTATAGACATATTCAGAAAGAAAAGTGAACAGTAGAATGTAACTGGGTGAATGAATATGTCAAAGAGACCAGTAGAGAAAATCGACTTCCGCCCGTATGGAGCGGCAATCAAAAAAGCAAGAACCGGGCGCAAGGAATCCCGCAACAAGGTGGGAAATGAGATGTTCCTCTCTCCCCGATACCTGGCGAACATAGAGAACAAAGGGCAGCACCCAAGCGTCCAAATCTTTTTGGAGCTTATGGCACGCTACCATGTTTCCGTGGATCAAATCCTTTTCGGAGAGGCCGTGGACGGCAAGACCACGACACGCCGCCAGCTTGACGCCCTGGTCGATGACCTGAATGATACGGAAATCGGAATTATCATCGCAACAGCGCGGGCCCTCCTGGACGCCAGAGAGAAGGGGGAATAGCCGTGTTCCCGGTACAACTGAACAAAGTATGAAAGACGCTATGAACGGATAAAGTTTGTAGCGTTTTTTCTTTGTCAGAAGGTAGCCAAATTCTCCGTTTCCGTATTACTTAGGTACGAAGAAAGAAACGATAGCAAGCACAGCAAGTGCGGCCGCACTTGCGGATTTTGGATTTAGGGAACCCTTCCCCCTAAATCGAAAATCGCTTGCTGGGATAATCCCAGACCCTTATGAGAAACGGAGGAACACGCTATGGCAAACCGAAAGCGGCCCATCATCCTGCGCTGCCCGGTGACAGCGGAGGAAAGGGCGCTGATTGAACAGAAGATGGCCCAGCTCCCGACACAGCGGATCGGCGCCTATCTCCGGAAGATGGCGATTGACGGGTATATCATCTATACCGACACTACGGATATTAAAGCGCTCACCACGGAGCTGTCCGCCATCGGCCGGAACATCAATCAGATTGCAAAAAAGCTGAACGCCGGAGGTTCTGGCTATCAGGCGGATATCGAGGAAATCCGGGAAAGGCAGGACCAGATATGGCAGTTACAAAGACGCATCCTATCAAGTCTACGCTGAAAGCGGCCATCGACTATATCTGCAATCCCGAAAAGACAGACGGGAAGCTGCTGGTATCTTCCTATGGCTGCGCCGCCGAAACAGCGGACATTGAATTTTCCTGGACCCGCCGCCATGCCATTGACAAAGGGACGCACCTGGGCCGCCATCTGATCCAGGCGTTTGAGCCTGGGGAGGTGACGCCGGAGGAAGCCCATGAGATCGGTATGCAGCTTGCAAAGGAAATCCTGGGCGGCAAGTATGAGTTTGTCCTCACCACCCACATAGACAAAAATCATATCCATAACCACCTGATTTTTAATGCGGTCAGCTTTACCGACTACAAGCACTACCATTCCAACAAGCGGAGTTACCATTATATCCGCCGCACCAGCGACCGTATCTGCAAAGAACACGGCCTGTCAGTCATTATCCCCGGAAAGGATAAGGGCAAGAGTTATATTGAACACCAGGCAGCCCAGGCAGGGACCAGCTATAAGGCGGCGCTGAAAAAAGCCATTGACCGGCTGATCCCCGGCTCCGCTGACTTTGAAGATTTACTGCTCCGCCTGCAGCGGGAGGGTTATGAAATCAAGCGGGGGAAATATGTTTCCTGCCGCGCTCCCGGCCAGGAACGGTTTACCCGGATGAAAACCCTGGGCGTGGACTACACGGAGGAAACCATTGCCTCCCGGATCGCCGGGGGCTCCAGACCGTCCAAGCGGCCGAAACAGCGCGACGGAAGGATCAGCCTGCTCATTGATATCCAGAACAATCTCAAAGCCCAGCAGAGCGCCGGGTTCGCCCATTGGGCGAAGCTGAACAATCTGAAACAGGCGGCCAGGACCATGAACTTCCTGACGGAGCATGGGATCACAAGCTACGCGGAACTGGAAAGCCGTCTTGCCGCCGTGACCGGGCGGCGGGATACCGCCCATGCCTCCCTGAAAGAAACGGAGGCCCGGATCGCCGAACTGTCCCTTGTGATGAAGCACGCCGGAACCTACCGCCGCTTAAAACCGCTGTATGACCGTTACCGTCATTCCAGGGATAAGGAAAAATTCCTGCGGGGCCATGAGAGCGGGATCATCATTTTTGAGGCGGCCGCCAGGGAATTGAAGAAGCTGGGGGCGGTGCCGCTGCCGTCTGCGGAGAGCATGGAAAAAGAACTGTCGGAACTTACCACAAAGAAAGATATGCTGCTTGCCGGATACCGGGCCGCAAGGAGCGAAGCGCAGGAATACGAGACCATCCGCCAGAACGTGGACGCCCTTCTTTCCGTGCCGGAGGCACAGGAGCAGCAAAGAAGGCATGAACTGGAATAGTGCCGCAATGCGGATCACTAATATAAAATTTCAAATCACAGGAGGTATCACCATGAAAAACGGAAAAGAGAAAACAACGATTACGGTATCCACGCGCCCCGGCCTGGACTCGCGGGGATGGTTTGAGGAAAAGAGCAACCGCATTCTGGAGGAGCTGTCCTTCCTTGCGGATATCCTGCACCGGCCGGGAGACGCCCCATCCGGGGGATGGCCCAGTAAGCGGGAGGAGATCGACTTCCATTTTACCCAGGCGGTCAGGAACGCCTTGAAGATCGCCTCCATATCCGGCGAAACAGAACGTCCTTTCACAGCGGAGGACATTGACCGGATCATAGACGGAGGGCATAAGGGATATCTGGAATACAAGGAAGGCAGACAGTCCTAAACGGTCCTGTTCGCAGATTGTTAGCAAATGATTTTCTCCATGCCCTGGGCGCCGTCCGGATCATTTTGTATAATGGAAGCATGGAAGGAGGTCTGCCTTATGACGAGAAGTGAAGCGGTCAAAGCATTTTTTCTGAAAAGCGTGCTGCCCGTGGCGGCGGCCATGTTGCTGTACTGTATTTTCAAATCCGCCTGCATGAAAGACGGGGAACTGGACTATGTGTGGCTCTGGATACTCTGCGGGCTGCCCTTCGGCCTCCATCGGATGTGTCTCTGGATCGTGCCGGGCGGCGGCTCCTTCGGAGGCGGGATCGCGCTGTTCGCGCTGAACTTTATCATCGGCGGCGTGATCGGCGGCTTCATCCTGGTCTGGCGGCTGGTTGTGGCGGTCTTATATGTGCCATTGACCATGTACCGGCTGATTGCCGGGTAAAAGTATGCGTCATGGAAATATGGAAAACTGCCGCTTGCGCCGATGGAAAACCCATTCACAGCACATGGAAAAGGACAGGCCTTTCCCACATCCTGCAAACAGGTTTCCCATAGCGCCGCCGGGACAGGCAGTTTACGCACATTCCCACAACGCCTGCGGCTACTATTATCTATCCTTGTTTGACAAATAAGAAAGTGCTACAATAAAAGAAAACAGAAAGAATGATCAAATGAAAAATGTGTTCGCAGAGGTTTATAGAATATTCAAGAAAGCCCCGCTTCATATTTCTTTAATCTTACTAATGGATATAGCAGGTGCTATCATCTGGGCCGCTAACCCATATATTATTGGTGTCTGTATTGATGATCTTTTAGGGCACAAATACTGTTGGCTGTGCATTTTTATTGCCCTGCAGCTTCTTCTGATTGCCCTGCGGACAGCTGATAAAATTCTTGATACCAGAATATATAGCAGGATTATTGAAGAAGAAAGCACTACATATTATGAGAAAATCATACGAACTGATGCAGATGATTCCAAGATTAGCTCACTATTAGATCGGGTTGATGATATTCCCAACTTCCTTGAAATAAATCTGTTTGATTTTTTAAGCATGGCTGGCGGTATTATATTTTCCCTGATATTTATTTTTTCTATATCAGGATTATTTGTATTATTGCTTGCTGTTTCAGTTTCGATTGTTGTCCCTTTTGCAACATATCGGTTTCAAAAAGATATTGCACTTAATAATGAGAATCGAAAAAATATTGATGAAGCGCGGGTCAATATTATTGCAAGCCGGAAAATAGAAAGATATAAAGAACACATAAGAAAAGCATTGTCGCTTGATATTATCAATTCTGATTTAGACGCAAAAACCTACCTCCTAACAGATTTGTTTCAAACAGTGCTCTTAGTTATAGCTATTATTTCAACCATTCATGCGGGTAACTACACAAGTGGTCAATTATTTTCGACCATTACTTATGTTATGATGTTGAATGACTATGTAGGTGAAATCAACGAATCTATTATTGTTGTTAAAGATTTACAAGACACGGTATCCCGTTTAGAGAGGAATGCAAAATGAGTTATAGAAATGAGTTTAAAAAAATAATTGAAGATATAAGACTGGAGCCAAATACACCGAAAGAAGAATTTGATAGCAAAATATTACCTCTGTTACAGTTTATTAGTAATAACGTGCCAGAGCAACTTTTTAAGTTCAGGGAATGCACAGAGTACAGTTTAGATGCCTTTGACAAGGATGAACTATGGCTTTCCAAAGCCTCTTTATTTAATGATCTTCATGATAGCCTTTTCTTTTTCGACAAGTCTTATATACTAAAAACAATAGAAGAAATGTTCTCGTCAGGAAATATGCTTGCTTTGTTTGAGGCTTTAAGAAGTGGACAAGTTTCTCTTGAGCCAATACGTCAATCAACTCCAGATGTCCAGCAACGGATATCAAGTATTATTTCTTCATTGGATGCCAAACAGTTAACAGACATAGTTTGGGATTCTATACCTGCTTTTAGCACATTTTTAGATCAATGTTTTTATTCTATAAAAGAGAGTATTCGCAATAGCACTAAGATGGTCTGCCTATCGGAAAGCATTAAATCTCCATTGATGTGGGCACACTACGCTGAAAATAATAAAGGATTTGCGTTAGGGTACGATTTTAGAAACAATGAAATTACACAATGTTCTAACTGTCCGAACCGCTCTTGCAATAATATTAAATTTGCAACAATTTATCCTGTGATATACTCCGATAAGCGTTTTAATGCAACAAGTTATGGACAATGGTACGTCGAACAATATTTAAAAAACCTATTAGGCATTTCTGAGATAGCGCCTTACAATGATAATTTCTTATTTGTAAAAGCAGCTTTGCACAAATCGAGCGATTGGGCATACGAAAATGAATGGCGAATTATATGTTCGACTCCCAATCCGGCCGTGGAATCGAGAGATCGTTATCCAATCAAAAAACGACCCATCGCTATTTATTTTGGCTGTCAAATCCCGGAAATATATCGGAAGATGCTGATAAACATTGCAGATGAAAAGGGAATTGCAAAATACCAAATGTATGTTAAGGATTATTCATCAAAATACGAGTTGGACTTTGAACTCATTCAATAAAAAATAACGGGAGCGTCACCCTCGGCTAAACCGAAGGCGGTGCTCCCGTTCTGCTATAGAGAGGTGTTCAAATCAGCCAATTATTGCCCCTAAAATGGAGATGGAAGGTCCACATGGGAATTTATATGGCAACCCTCGGAAAAAGCCATCACAGATGGATTTTCGCCTCATTTTCAACCCTAATTCCCACATTTTTTTGAGCGTATGGACTCGTAATGGGGGCAGGCCACCAGGACCGCCCGGAAACTCTGCTTGCAGGGATGGACACATCCCCTGCATATTTTATTATACTGGCGGCGGCCGTTCTCCCCCAGGAAAAAGGCCCATTCCCTCCGCCATTTCTTGCTCCTGCTCATAGGCTGCCATGCTCCGGAGTATTCCGGCCGGAGCGCCCCTTCTCCGGCAGCTTGTGTTCCGAACACTCCTTCTTTGCGTCCTCCAACCGCTCCCGGATGGAAGGCTTTTTCCCCGGCCCGCTTTCTGCCGCCTTCTCTGTTTCCTCCCCGCGGCGGCCGTTATTGATAACCCCGTCGATCATGCCGTAGTCATCCTCCAGGGTCATTTCCGCAGTGCGGAGGGGATTGTCCTTTTCCGGCTCCACAGGGATCGCTATGATCTGCCCGCCCAGGTTGATAAACTGTTCCGGCTGCCGGAAGTGTTCCATATATTTCTGCGCCAGTTCCGGGGACAGGGAGGCGAAATCTTCCTCACCAAGCCCGACCACCAGGAAGGTGCCTGCCATGATATCATAGAGCTCCCCATTTTCATCCCGCAAGCCACGGTTTAAGTCCAGGCCAATGAGCTTTCCTTCATCATTGCAGACCAGGGCAACCGGGTCCCGGAAGGGATACGCAGCCCCAATATCGCCGCCCACCTCTGCCTGCAGGGCATGGAGGCCGGGGTCGATCTCCTTCACATAAGGCTCCTTCATGGGCTCCACCACCAGGACCATCATCTTCTCCGGCGCCGCGTGTTCCGGTGCTTCACCGTTCCGGATGGCGAAGGCCCGGCTGCCGTTTCCCATAATGAGATAGTTCCCATCCTCCGATTGATGATGGAAACCGTACCCGGCCGCCTCCATCTGTTCCCGGCTCATATCCGTCACATAGAAGGTCCCCCTGGGCGTGCGTACCGTCTCGCCGGTCTCCAGGGTGTCAGGGGTAAGTTCCCGCTGCTGTTCCTGCAGAAACTCCGGCACCTGGACAAAATCAGAGCGGTCACAGTAGTACGCAGTTTCCTTCCCGTATTCCCGGAGCACAACCACATCCGAAACCGACAGGGAATGGCCGTGGAAGTTATCCGGCCGGTCCCTGTTCAAATCCTGGTAGATCGTTTCCAGCGTTTCGCCGGGGGTAAAGGGCGCAGCATAGACCAATTCATAGTTGGCCGCGTCCACGGTACGCCCCATGGCCTTTATGCTGTCCAGCGGCTCAAAGCGCAGGTCCAGTGTCTTATCCCCGCCCTGCAGCTGATATACCATGTAGGTATTGATCCCAAATTCTTTCTCATAGGCGTCAATCTGTCCGATCAGGGGAGCGGCTTCATCTGCCAGGTCCCTTTCACGTCCCGCATTGATCAGGCCCGTTTTAATAGCGGAGGTATCGCCCCGGTACAGGTACTCCTGCAAAACGTTCTTCTGGACCGTATCATCCGGGAACATGGCTGCGTACTCGGTATCAACCTGCCGGAAAAAGTGGTCGATATCTGCGGCAAGCTCCGCCGAGGCCGTCATCATACGCCCATCCCTGTCATCGGAATCCTGTTCCTGCGCCAGTGGCGGCGCTGTCTCCGGAGTCACATCCAAAACTTCCTCATACCCGCTGGCCTCCTTGAACTTCTCCAGCTCCGAAGGGAGGTAATCATCCTGGGTCTGCCCCAGGTCCGCCAGCTTTTCATCCAGAGCCGAAATGCGGCCCGCCATCAGGTTTTCATAAATTTCTTCCTTCGCCGCGTGTTCCTCCGGGTGCTCCGCCGCGTACTGCGGATCGCGCTGCCGGAAAAATTCATCCATGTCATAGGCGATATCCATTGCCCACTCGGACAGTTCTTCTTCCGGGATATCATCCTGGAAGGTCATCACCCGGTATTCCTCCGGGATACTGCCGGGTTCGCCGTCATAATACTCATGGAAGGTGTCCCCGGTATCCCGGACATAGCCCAGATCAGTAAAATCGCCGCTCTCGTCCATTGCCACGTCCCGGCCGTATGCCTCATAGTCAATGTAATTCCGCAAATGCTCCGGCACCTGCATGGCGTCCAGTTCCTCGATGTAGTACCGGCCCAGGTCGTCATAGTCCTGGATAGACGGGTACAGGTCATAGCAGTCCAGGTTGTCCGTGAGGTTGATGATCTCCTGCAGGCTGCCGGAATGGTCGCCCACCTCCATAGCCGCCTGAAACTGCGCGTACTCGCCCTGGCCCATTTCTTCCAGCTTTGACGCCATGTAATTGAGCTCGTCCAGGTTTTCATACTCGCCCAGCTTGTCATAAAGGGCGCCCACATAGCAGTCATAGTCCGTGATGAACCATTCCTCATAGGGCTGCCCGAAATCGTCCTTCTGGCCGATCCCGATCCGGTCAAACACTTTTTTCAGTTCCTCGGCGGTGGTCGGGAATTTCACCCACTCGCCCACAAGCTCGCCTTCGTTGTACTTTCCCAGGTTCGTGATGAAGGCGGCAAAGGGATAATCTTTTCCATATTCAAATTGCGGCATACCGGCACCTCCTTACAATTCCGGCGCAGACTTGTCCCGGATGGGCTGCGCCCTGTCTTTTCCCGCACATTCCTTTTTGCTCTGTTCCAGCCGTTCACGGATGGAAGGCTTTTTCTCCGTCTCCCTCCGTCCATGCTCCACGGCCTGCTCATGCTGCCACTCGTCCCCAGAGAGGGACAGGTATCCGTATTTCGTAAAACACCCGCAATCTTCCTCCATGGCTTGTCTGCCGAAGGGGACCGGGTCGATGGCCGCCCGGAGCGCCGGGGACAGCTCCAGGTCAAGGTGCTGCTCCAGGTACCGCCATCCCAGGTCCTCCATCTGTTTCACCTGGGGCTCCAGGACGAAGAAATCAATGTTGTCCGGAAATTCCCGGAACTGTTCCGCCGTGGTCAGGCGGTAGGGGGACGCCTGGACCGCCGCCAGCAGGCTTTGGTCCTCTGGGGAAAGGGCGGCGACAGCCTCCGCCACCGCCGCCAGATCGTCCCGGCTCATATCCGGCTTTTCACTGCCGGAAGGGAAAACAAAATCAGGGATCGTCTTATCTGCCATTGCCACCAGCCTTTCTTTTTGGAAATTCCAGCTTGAAATTGATGTACCTTCCGCCCGTGTCATCCAGAATCACCGCCGCGTCATAGGTGGAGCCCTTCTTTTCCGACCACATCCCCTTCACATTGGTACGGCCCTTTTTCAGAAGGTCCGCCGCCATCTTCTTTGTCAGCTCTTTTTTGCGGGAGGTCCAGAAGCGGTCATTCTTCCACAGGACGAACCCGCAGGAGCGGTCCGAACAGGAGAAGTTTTTCTTCCCCTCATAGACCGGTCTGCCGCAGCGGGGGCAGGTCCCGATCACTTCCTTCTCCGGAGCGAACAGCTTTTGCCCTTCCTCGGAGATATGAGAATAGGTCTGCACTAGCTCCCGCACCATATCCCGGATACCGTCCAGAAATCCGCCCGGATCGGCGCTCCCTTTTGCGACTTCGGTCAATTTCTGCTCCCACTCCGCCGTGAGCATGGGGGAGGTCAGCAGCTCCGGCAGCACCGTGACCAGATTGATACCGGCCTTTGTGGGGATCAGGTTTTTGCCTTTCCGCTCCACGAACCCGGCCGCCACCAGCTTTTCAATGATGGCCGCCCTGGTCGCCGGGGTCCCTAAGCCTTTCCGTTCCGCTTCGTCCGGAATATCCTCTTTGCCCGCGTTCTCCATAGCCGACAGAAGGGTATCCTCCGTGTAGGGCTTCGGCGGTGAGGTGAAGTGCTCCGTGACCGCAGCCTCCACCCCCTCGAAGGTCTGTCCCTCTTTGAAATCGGGAAGGCTGCCACCGCCGTCCCCGTCCGTGGGCTTTTCCTTCAGGAAGGACCGGAAAATACGGTCAATTTCCCGCCAACCCCCGGAAATCACATGCTTTCCTTTTGCCGTGAAGGAATGTCCGCCGCAGTCAAAGACCGCCGTGACCGTCTCATATACATGGGGCTCCGCCGCCGCGCACAGGAGCTTGCAGCAGACCAGGAGGAACAGATTGCGTTCCCCCACGGGCAGGGTTCCCACATCTGCCTTTTCCATCTCCATTGTGGGGATGATGGCGTGATGGTCGGACACATCCTGATCGGAAATCAGGGCCTCCACATCCGGGAAAAAGTCGGCGCAGCCGTCAAAGGGCGGCACCTTCGCTGCCAGGTGGAGGATACAGGAAGCCGTCTCCGCCATGTCGGAAGTCAGATACCGGCTGTCCGTGCGGGGATAGGTCAGCAGCTTCTTTTCATACAGGCTCTGGGCGTAGTCCAGGGTCTGCTTTGCCGTGTAGCCATACATCCGGTTGGCCTCCCGCTGCAAAGTGGTCAGGTCGTAGAGCTTCGGGGGCTGTTCCTTTTTCTGCTCCTGTGTGACGGAAGTGCAGACAGCCGTGTTTCCCGCGCACGCCGCCTGTACTGCCTGGGCGTCCTCCGGGGAACTGATCTTTTCCGAAACGGCTTCGGCCCCGCCCACCGTCAGGCGTACATGATGGTATTTCTCCTTTTTGAAGCTCGTGATCTTCCAGTCCCGGTCCGCCAGCATGGCAAGGGTAGGGGTCTGGACACGGCCCACATTCAGGGTGCGGTGGTAGAGGACAGAGAAAAGCCGTGTGGCGTTGATCCCCACCAGCCAGTCCGCTTTCTGGCGGCAGAGGGCAGACTGATACAGGGCGTCATAGTCCGCGCCGGGCCGGAGGTTCTGGAAGCCCTCCCGGATCGCCGCGTCCTCCATCGAGGAAATCCAGAGGCGCAGGATGGGCTTCGTGCAGCCGGCCATTTCATACACCAGACGGAAGATCAGTTCACCTTCACGCCCGGCGTCGCAGGCGTTGACGATCTCCGTTACGTCCTCCCGCGCCATGAGGCGCTTCACATTGTCCAAAGCCGTCTCCTTGCCGGGGATGGGGGCGTAGCGGAAGGGCTCCGGCAGGATGGGCAGATCCTCATAGTGCCATTTCTTGAAGCGTTCGTCATAGCCGCCCGCG
>OHUD01000418.1_pt1 | contig 21325 bp, 12 predicted proteins | sample 1579021 | NCBI WGS metagenome assembly OHUD01 (sample SAMEA3879597, study PRJEB24766) | human gut metagenome | biome: human-associated habitat; feature: feces | place: USA | collected 1985/1987
ACGTGAATTAAATTACGGAAAGTTGACAAGAGCAAAAGAAAACACTGGGGAACCGCCGGTTCTTAGAAGGCAGGAACGACTGTTAGTCGTGACTGGCTTCTTAGTACCGTTGCGAGTGACACGTAGCGGAAGCGTGTTTTCGTTGATATTGTTAACTTTTCGTAATATTCATAACGTAAAAAGGAGTTTCGCAATTGTCTACGATTTTTATATGCAGAAAGGAGCACATTATGTCCACAAATCCAACGAAACGAATTGAAGAGATTGACCGGAGACTGGAAGAACTTCCAAAAGGAACCCTGACCTATAAGAAGATCAAAGGGAAAGAGCAGCCATATATCCAGCGGACGATTGACGGAAAATCAGTGAGCTATTATGTGAAAGTGTCCGAGCGGGAGAAGGTACTTGTGGAATTTGAGGAGCGCACAAAGCTGCAGGAAGAGAAAAGGCATCTGACGGCTTATGTGGAGGGACTGAAGGACATTCTTAAGCACAATCCATATCTCGCTGCCCAGGTGGTGATCGGGTATCAGGATTTTGAAGACTTTACCTGTGGACAGCAGTTTTATGTCGATAAGACGCATTTTATCACCGAGTGGCTCAGGGAAGGAACGAAGATCACATTGATCACCAGACCGAGAAGATTCGGCAAGACAACCCTGCTCAGTACGGTAAGAATGTTTTTTGATCCAAGATATGCAGAACATCCGGAATATTTCAGTAAGCTGCGGGTATGGCAGGATGAAAGAAGCCGTAGTATGTTCGGAAGCACTCCGGTGATCTCCACAAGCTTCGGAGGCTGCAAGGGGATAGATTATAAGCAGTCTATCCGGGGAATGATGGGACAATTGGATACAATGTACGCACATCATGAATATTTACTTGATAGTCCAAGACTTACGGAGGAAGATAAAGAGACATTTAAAGAAACAAGATGGGGATTGTTTCATAATGATACAGGTCATATAGAAAATTCCATTAAGAAATTATGCGAATTGCTCTATAAACATTTTGGCGTAAAACCTATTGTGCTCATTGACGAGTATGACACACCTTTGATCGAAGCATACACGGATGGTTACTGGGATGAGATGATCACGACCTGTCGACAGTTATTCCATATCACATTGAAAGAAAATGACTATCTTGGCAGAGCCATTATCACCGGAGTGACGAAAGTGTCGAAGAATTCACTTTTCTCCGATCTGAACAATCTGCTGGTCGCCACTGTGACAGATGATATCTACACGGACTGTTGTGGATTCACCGAACAGGAGGTGATGGATGCATTAAAGTGCCAGAATATAGATGACATGAAAAAAGTGAAGGAAATGTACGATGGATTCATTATCGGTCATCAGAAAGATATTTATAATCCGTGGTCTATCGTGAACTATATGCATGATCGGCAGTTGAGATCTTACTGGATCCTTACCAGCAGTAACAAACTGATCGGTGATATTATCTGCAGGCATCCGTATGATAAAAAGTACGAGATTGAACAGTTAATGACAGGAAAACCAATACACAAGGTGATCAACGAGAATATTACATTCCAGTATCTTGACGGAGACGAGAATAGTCTGTGGTCACTTCTCCTTGCCGTCGGGTATATCAAGGCAGAGAACGTGGTGAAAGATAACGAATGGACAGAGTGTGATGTTTCCGTGACCAACAAAGAGGTTATGTCAATGTTCCGGACACAGATCATTGCCATGTTTTCGAATGGTAATATTGCATATGAGAATTTTACAAGAGCACTGATAAGGCATAGAACTTGGGATATGATCGGTGTGATGGAAGATATCGCCGAGTATTCCATGAGTTATTTTGATACCGCAAAGAATAAAGGAAAGCATGCTCCTGAGAATTTTTATCATGGTCTTGTTTTAGGACTTATTGTATCCATGCGCAAAGAATACCGCATTGTATCCAACCGGGAGAGCGGGGAAGGACGTTATGACATTGCAATCTATCCTTTCGACAAAACAAAAGATGCCTATATCCTTGAATTTAAAGTTTTAAATGAACACAGAGAAAAGACTGTTCAGGAAACTGCACAGAATGCCCTGAAACAGATCCGGACCAGAAACTATGAAGCGGATCTTCTTGCTTATGGCATCCCAGCCGATCACATCTATAAACTCGGCTTTGGATTTCTCGGTAAGAAAGTCTGGGTAGTCTCTGATCCGCCTGAGAAAGATGAGAAGGATCAGGTCAGATCAGAGTGGGATAACCTGCGGTTCCGATAAAAAACAATATTAGTTATCAGAAGCATCATCATCAGACATGCTGTAAACCTGACGTTTACGAGCCATCTCATCATTTTCAAGGTATTCATCATAGGAGGATACTTTATCAACAAAGGTTCCATCCGGTAAGAACTCGATGATACGGTTTGCAGTTGTCTGTACAACCTGATGGTCACGGGATGCAAAGAGGATAACACCCGGGAACTTGATCAGACCATTATTTAATGCTGTGATAGATTCCATGTCAAGGTGGTCGGTCGGTTCGTCAAGGATCAGAACATTACTTGCCTGGATCATCATGCGGGAGAGAAGCACGCGGACTTTCTCACCACCGGAAAGAACACGCATTTTCTTAGTTCCGTCTTCACCGGCAAAAAGCATACGTCCAAGGAAACCACGAACATAAGTAGCATCTTTGATCTCAGAATACTGTGTCAGCCAGTCTACGATCAGAAGATCAGTATCAAAGATTGCTGTGTTGTCCTTCGGGAAATAGGACTGGCTTGTTGTCACGCCCCACTTATAAGAGCCGGAATCAGGTTCCATTTCACCGGAGATGATCTTGAATAAAGTTGTTTTTGCAAGCTCATTTCCACCGACAAAAGCGATTTTATCTTCATGACCTACGATGAAAGATACATTGTCTAATACCTTGACACCGTCAATCGTCTTGGTGAGACCTTCCACAGTAAGAACTTCATTTCCAATCTCACGGCTTGGACGGAAGTCAATGTAAGGGTATTTACGGCTGGATGGACGGATCTCATCGAGCTGGATCTTTTCAAGAGCACGTTTTCTGGAAGTCGCCTGTTTGGATTTGGAAGCGTTTGCAGAGAAACGTGAAATAAATTCCTGTAACTCTTTAATCTTTTCTTCCTTCTTCTTGTTGGCTTCTTTCATCTGTTTTACAAGTAACTGGCTGGATTCATACCAGAAGTCGTAGTTTCCGGCATAAAGCTGGATCTTGCCATAATCGATATCTGCAATATTGGTACATACTTTATTTAAGAAGTAACGGTCATGGGAAACAACGATCACCGTATTTTCAAAATTGATGAGGAATTCTTCTAACCAGGAGATCGCATCTAAGTCCAAGTGGTTGGTAGGCTCATCTAAAAGAAGAATATCCGGATTTCCGAACAATGCCTGTGCAAGTAAAACTTTGACCTTTAAGGCACCAGGAAGCTCTGCCATCATAGAGTAATGGTAATCGGTAGAAATTCCAAGACCATTTAATAATGTTGCGGCATCGGATTCCGCATTCCAGCCATCCATCTCAGCAAATTCGCCTTCTAATTCGCTGGCACGGATACCATCTTCATCGGAAAAATCTTCTTTCATGTAGATGGCGTCTTTTTCCTTCATAATATCATAAAGTCTCTGGTTACCCATGATAACGGTATCAAGAACGGTAAAAGCATCATATTTAAAGTGATCCTGCTGTAAAAATGAGAGACGCTGTCCCGGAGTGATGACAACATCACCGTTTGTCGGTTCTAACTGACCGGATAAAATTTTTAAAAATGTGGACTTTCCGGCGCCGTTGGCACCGATCAGACCATAACAGTTTCCTTCAGTGAATTTGATATTTACATCTTCGAATAAGGCTTTTTTGCCTACACGTAACGTTACATTGTTTGCTTGTATCATTGTAATACCTCTATTTTACATATTTCTTGGTTTAAACGCATCATTCTTATTATACATAAAACCGTTGTTTTTTCAAGAAAAATCTATGCCAAGAAAATATAAGGAAAAAACAAGAGAAAATCTTTCTTGTTATGTAAAAATTTGTTATAATTATTCTAATCGGGGTTTTGTAAAAGGAGAAGTTGGGGATGGCAGAATTTAATAGGGAAGAAATAGATTATGAAGATCAGCTAAGGCAGTCGGAGCGTGAGCGCAAAGATTTGAAAAATATTATATATGAACTTCCGGTAGGACTGATTACGGTAAAAGGGGGAAATGAGCTGACGATTGACATCGCAAACCATGAATTTTGCAGGATGAGCGGATACGAATTGGCGGACTTCAGCATGGAAAAAATGAGCATGGCGCAGTTGATCCATATGGAAGATTACATGATGTTTGAGGATGCGGCGGAGGTCTGCCGCAGAGGGAAAACATCGGATGAATTTGAGGCGAGAATCGTTACAGCAGATCAGAACGTGATCTGGGCAATGTTTCAGTTTCAGATTTACACATACCGGAGTGCAGTGCCATACTATCTTGTATCCTGCTGGGACATTACAGAGCGCAAGAAGATGGAAAATGAGATCATGCTTGTGAACGAGCGCTATCATATGCTGGAAGAGGTCTCCGATGATATTGTCCTTGATTATGATGTGAAAAAACAGCAATTTGAGATACCGGAATGTTATCTGAAATTCGCAGAGGATAAAAGTGTGAAATATGCCGGGATAGAAGAACTTTACGGAGCCATACACCCGGACGACAGGGAAAGATTTCAGAAGATCTTTGAGACGGCGCTTCAACGGGAGATGAAAGGAACTGCGGAATACCGTCTGCGGCAGGGGGGAAAAGAATCTGGAAAATATGCTTATTTCAGAACCTGTTATCAGAGTATCGCAGATTATGATGGAAAGATCAGCCACATCATAGGAAGAAGTTATGATATCAGCACAGAGCGGGCAGTCCGGGAGAAACTTCTACGGGAAGTGCAGTTAGATCCGTTGACAAGGATTTACAATAAGACAGCCTCCGGAGAAATCGTAGATGCGTTTCTTGAAAAATCAACACAGGGAACGCATGTACTCTACGTCATTGATATTGACGACTTTAAGAAGATCAATGACACATTCGGACATACTGTTGGAGACATGGTGATATCGGATATTGCAACACTGATACGCGAACAGTTTACGGATGAAGCGGTTGTCGGACGTGTCGGTGGGGATGAATTTATGGTCTTTGTGAAGGACACTTCTTTGCAGGAGGCGGAGGCGAAAGCGGAACAGCTGTGTACAAACGTGCAGAAAACGCTTTCCGGGGATGGAGCAGTCATTGTTGTGACATTGAGTGTCGGTATGGCTGTGACAGGAAAAGACGGGTATGATTATAGTACGTTGTTTGAACGGGCAGATCATGCCATGTATCACATTAAGAAAAATGGGAAAAATCATTATGGCTTTGCAGGAGAGACCGAGGAAGGTGACTGTGAAGGAAAGTACCGCACGGAAGAAAAGGAAAACCGTAGAAATCTGGTGGCGGACAAAGAATTTTTAAATACAGCGTTCAGCCTGTTGTCACATGCAAGGGATATCAATGGTTCTCTGAATGTGCTCTTAGAACAGATTGGCAGAAAATATCAGATGAATATGGTATCTGTTTTTGAATATGCACCCGATGGAAAGAATATGTTACTTACCAACTGCTGGAGTGACATGGGACAGATTTATGAGAAGAATATACTTCCGATTACCTGGCCGAAACTGATGAAGGCTGAGGTGGGAGAATTTGTACAGACAACTCCAAAGTGGCAGGAAAAACGGAAGAAAGAGTGGCTGGAATGGTCAGGAAATGCCATCCCGATCCAGTCAATCGCTGCAGTAAAGTTTGAGTATTCGAATGGAAAAACCGGATGCATCGATGTTGGCTCGGTTGAACAGGGCAAGCAGTGGCGCACAGAGGAGATTGGAACTATCTGCGAACTGAGCAGAGTGGTTGCCGTATTTGTGACGCTGCGTGAGAAAATGCAGGAAGATCAGCAGGCAATCCATAAATTAAAAAACAGAGACCGGCTGACGGGCTTATATAATATGGAAGCTTTCAGGATAAAACTGGTACAGCTTCTGGAGGCAGAGGAAAATCCACAGGAGAATACTTATGCACTGACCATGGTGGATGTCAATAACTTTTCTTATGTCAACGAAAATTTCGGCGCAGAGATGGGAGACAGTATACTGAAAGAATTTTCCCGGCTGCTGGAACGCAAAAAAGTAATGGCAGCATGCCGTATGTACTCGGATTATTTCCTTGTATTGTCCAGGGGAAAGAGCCAGCAGGAGATCCGGAGGCGCGTTAAGGAAGGAAATGAAGAGTTTGAGGCAAAGCTGCAGGAACGTTATCCCGCTGGAGGAATGAAGCTTTCGGCAGGAATCTGCTTCCTGTCAGGAAAGAGTTCGTTTGAGACGATACTGGAGAGCGCAAATCTTGCAAGAAAATATGCAAAAGAACACAATATCACATCCGGTGTTGTCTATATAGAAAAAATGCGTCAGACACGTGATGAACAGGTGCTGATCGCAACACGGTTTCATGCTGCGATCCAGCGTGGGGAGTTTGAAATGTTTTTACAGCCAAAGTTCCGGCTGAAAGAGAATACGATTTATGGGGCAGAGGCACTTGCAAGATGGCATTTCGGAGAGGACGGATACTTACAGCCAAACCGCTTTGTGCCGGCACTGGAATTGATGGGATATATCAAAGACCTTGATTTCTTTATATTAGAGCAGCTGCTGAAATATATGACAAAGTGGAAGAAATCCGGAAAAAGCCTGTTTACGATCTCAACTAATTTTTCGAGAAAACACTTTGAAAACGGTGGTGAGGCATTTTTGCAGCGGATGCATGAGACAATGGACAAGTATGACATTGATCCTTCCTATATTGAAGTGGAAGTTACCGAGAGTGTCATGACAGAAAAACTCGAAGACCTGAAGCACTGCATGATCGAACTGGCACAGATGGGATTCCGCATTGCCATTGATGACTTTGGCACGGGATATTCGTCTTTGAGCGTGCTTTATGAAATACCGGCGAATGTTGTCAAGATAGATAAGAGTTTTACCGACAAAGTGATGGTGGACAACAAGGGGGAATTTGTATCCCAGATGGGAAAATTTATCCGTGCAGCCAAAGAAGAGATCGTTGTGGAGGGAATTGAGACAGAAGAACAGCGCCAGTTCTTAGAAAGTCATGGATTTGAATATGGGCAGGGGTATCTGTTTGACCGGCCGATTCCGGCAGATGAATTTGAAAGAAAATATTTATAAACTCCTGTTTTTTGAGGATTATATATGACATTTGTTTATAGCTTTGTACTTTGTTTTGTACAGTCTGAATTCTTTACAACGGACAAATTAAATGCTAAAATGTGAATTAAGTCGAAAGCTGGCGGGGATAGTATTCTGCCCCGGGTTAGCAAAGACATTCTATCAATTTTTATAATTTTAAGGAGGAATAAGTAATGTCCAGAGCAAAACAGTCAATGGACGGTAATACAGCAGCAGCTCATGTAGCATATGCGTTTACAGATGTTGCAGCTATTTACCCAATTACACCATCCAGCCCTATGGCAGATACTGTCGATCAGTGGTCAGCAGCAGGACAGGAAAATATCTTTGGCAATCAGGTCAAAGTTGTAGAAATGGAATCCGAAGCAGGTGCTGCAGGTGCAGTTCACGGTTCCCTTGCTGCAGGTGCATTAACAACAACATTTACAGCATCCCAGGGTCTTTTATTAATGATCCCTAACATGTACAAAATCGCTGGTGAGCAGCTCCCATGTGTATTTGATGTTTCTGCACGTACCGTTGCAACACAGTCTTTAAATATTTTCGGTGATCACAGTGACGTATATGCTTGTCGTCAGACAGGTTTCGCTATGTTATGTGAGACAAACCCACAGGAAGTTATGGACTTAAGCCCGGTTGCTCATTTAGCAACAATCGAAGGAAAAGTTCCATTCATCAACTTCTTCGATGGATTCCGTACATCTCACGAGATCCAGAAGATCGAGAAATGGGATTATGCAGATCTGAAAGAAATGTGCAATATGGACGCAGTAGCTGCATTCCGTGCACATGCATTAAATCCAGAGCATCCAGCTATGCGTGGATCTCATGAGAACGGAGACGTTTTCTTCCAGCATCGTGAAGCTTGTAACACAGCTTACAATGAATTACCAGCTATCGTAGAAAAATACATGGCTAAGGTTAACGAGAAATTAGGAACAAACTATGACTTATTCAACTACTATGGAGCAGAAGATGCAGAGCGCGTTATCGTAGCTATGGGTTCTGTAAACGACGTTGCTGAAGAAGTAATTGATTACTTAACAGCAAAAGGCGAGAAAGTCGGATTAGTGAAAGTTCGTTTATATCGTCCATGGGTATCTGAAGCATTCTTAAAAGCTCTTCCTAAGACAGTTAAGAAAGTTGCAGTACTTGACAGAACAAAAGAGCCAGGAGCACTTGGTGATCCATTATACTTAGACGTAGCTACAACTCTTCGTGAGGCAGGTCTTGATACAATCGTATTAACAGGCGGACGTTACGGATTAGGTTCTAAAGATACACCACCTTCAAGCTTATTCGCTGTATACAAAGAATTAGAGAAAGATGCTCCAAAAGCACGTTTCACAATCGGTATCGTTGATGACGTTACAAACTTAAGCTTACCAGAAGTAAAACCAGCTCCTATCACAGCTGCTGAAGGAACTGTAGAATGTAAATTCTGGGGACTTGGTGGTGACGGTACTGTAGGTGCTAACAAGAACTCTACAAAGATCATCGGTGACCATACAGACAAATATATCCAGGCTTACTTCCAGTATGACTCTAAGAAGACTGGTGGTGTTACAATTTCTCACTTGAGATTTGGTGACAAACCAATCAGAAGCCCATACTACATCAACCAGGCAGACTTCGTTGCATGTCATAACCCATCTTATGTAACAAAAGGATTCAAGATGGTTCAGGACGTAAAACCAGGCGGAGTATTCATGATCAACTGCCAGTGGTCTGATGAAGAGTTAGCTCATCACTTAAATGCAGAAGCTAAGAAATATATTGCTGATAACAACATTCAGTTATATACAATCAACGCTATTGACAAAGCAATTGAAATTGGTATGGGTAAACGTACTAATACAATTCTTCAGTCTGCATTCTTCAAATTAGCAAACGTAATGCCAATCGAAGAAGCTGTTGATTTCATGAAAGCTGCTGCTAAGAAATCTTACGGTAAAAAAGGTGACGCAGTTGTAGAGATGAACTACAAAGCTATCGACGCAGGTGTTGACGCTGTACATAAAGTTGAAGTACCAGCTTCCTGGTCTAACCCAGAAGCAGATCCAGCTCCTAAGAAATTAACAGGTCGTCCAGAGACAGTTAAGATGGTAGAAGATTTAATGAATCCAATCGCATTAATGGATGGTGATTCTCTTCCAGTATCTGCATTTATGGGCAACCCAGATGGACAGTTCGAGCAGGGTGCATCAGCATATGAGAAACGTGGTACAGCTGTAACAGTTCCTACATGGGATGCTGCTAAATGTATCCAGTGTAACCAGTGTGCATTTGTATGTTCACATGCTACAATCCGTCCATTCATGTTAAGTGAAGACGAAGTAAAAGCTGCTCCAGCTAATATCAAACTTGCTGATACAAAACCAAAAGCAAGCGAATACAAATATACAATGAGCGTATCTCCATTAGACTGTATGGGATGTGGTGAGTGTATCACTGTATGTCCAGTAGGTGCTATCGAGATGGTTCCACAGGAATCTCAGGCAGAAGAACAGCCAGTATTTGACTACTTAGTAGCTAATGTTGGTAAGAAACCTGGTATGCCAGCTGACAACACTGTAAAAGGTTCTCAGTTCAACCAGCCATTACTTGAGTTCTCCGGATCTTGTGCAGGATGTGCTGAAACATCTTACGCTCGTTTGATCACACAGTTATTTGGTGAGCATATGTACATCTCTAACGCTACCGGATGTTCTTCTATCTGGGGTGGCCCGGCTGCTACATCACCATATACTGTAAATAAAGATTCCAACAAAGGACCAGCTTGGGCTAACTCCTTATTCGAGGATAACGCTGAGCATGGTTTAGGTATGCAGATCGGTCAGGAAGTATTACGTGATCAGGCTATCGCAAGCGCTGAGAAATGTGCTTCTTCTGATAAGGCAAGTGCAGAATTAAAAGATGCATTCGCTAAATTCATGGAGACAAAACAGGATACAAAAGCAAATACTCCTGCAACAGAAGCTCTTGTAGCTGAATTAGAGAAAGCTGCAGCAGCTGGATGTCCAGATGCAAAAGCTGCTCTTGAGAAAAAAGATTACCTTGCTAAGAAGTCCGTATGGATCTTCGGTGGTGACGGATGGGCATATGATATCGGTTTCGGTGGATTAGACCATGTACTTGCTTCCGGACATAACGTAAACGTTATGGTATTCGATACAGAGATGTACTCTAATACAGGTGGACAGGCTTCTAAAGCTTCCAACATCGGTGAAGTTTGTCAGTTCGCTGCTGCTGGTAAAGAAGTTGGCAAGAAGAGCCTTGCTGAGATCGCTATGAGCTATGGTTACGTTTATGTAGCACAGATCGCTCTTGGTGCTAACATGGCTCAGGCTGTTAAAGTTCTTGCAGAAGCAGAAGCTTATGACGGACCATCCTTAATCATCGGATATGCTCCATGTGAGTTACACGGTGTGAAAGGTGGAATGAACCACTGCCAGGATGAGATGAAGAAAGCAGTAGCTGCTGGTTACTGGAACCTCTTCTCCTTCAACCCAGCTCTTAAAGCTGAAGGAAAGAATCCATTCACATTAACATCTAAACCAGGCGATGGAACATATCAGGAGTTCTTAAATAACGAGACACGTTACAGCAGATTAACAAGATCCTTCCCAGAAAGAGCTGCAAAACTCTTTGCTGCATCTGAGGAAGCTGCAAAAGCCCGTTACGAACATCTGTTAAGATTAGTTGAGTTATACAAATAAAATTTAGACATTGTCTGAGTCAGTATAAATTCCATAGAGCCCGGAAAGGCGTAAGTCTTTCCGGGCTCTATGCATTTAGATAGAAAGTACACAGACTGGCAGAATTGTGTTGACAAATACTTTGTGAAAACTTATAATAAAATTATGGTTTAAGGATAGTTCACATGCAAATGTACTAAACCGGAAAAGTAGGACGCCGTTGGCTACAAGAGCTTTTTCGGCTTTTTTAATTTTGACGACGGATGAAAAAACAAGTATCATCTGTCTGGTGAGGAGGAGCAAATGCAGAACATAACCGGAAAGATTGCATTCGGGGGAATTGCAATCGGAAAAATCAAGGAAATTTCCAAAGAGAACAATGTAGTCAGACGTGTGAAGATTGAGGATGCGAAAGCAGAAATCGCACGTTTTGAGGCAGCCAGAGATCAGGCAGAAGAGGAGCTGAAGGGACTTTATGACAAAGCAGTCAAAGAAGTCGGCGAGGCAAATGCGGCAATCTTTGAGGTGCATCAGATGATGTTGGAGGATGAAGACTATCTGGATTCAATCCGGAATATCATTGAAGCACAGTCCGTCAATGCGGAGTTTGCTGTGGCAACCACAGGCGATAACTTCGCCAAAATGTTTGCGGACATGGACGATGATTACATGAAAGAGCGTGCGGCAGATGTGAAGGATATCTCGGAGCGTGTGATCCGTGTTTTATTGCAGAAAGAAGAAAAGGTGAACACTTCTGGAGCGGAAAAAGAAAAATATATCATAGCAGCAGATGATCTTGCACCGAGTGAGACGATCCAGTTAGACCGTGAGACAGTGCTTGCCTTTGTGACACGACATGGCTCTACGAATTCACATACCGCAATCCTGGCGAGGACGATGAACATTCCGGCTCTGGTATCCACAGCAGTTCCGAAAGAAGTGAATGGAAAAATGGCGATCGTGGACGGATTCAAGGGGATCGTGATCATTGATCCGGATGAGGAGACATTAAGAGAATATGAGAAAAAGCAGCAGGACGAAAAGAACCGTCAGGAATTACTGCAGCAATTAAAGGGAAAGCCGACCGTCACGAAAGAGGGCAAAGAAATAAAATTGTATGCCAATATCGGCGAAGTTAAAGATTTAGGCGCTGTTTTACAGAATGATGCAGCAGGTATCGGACTTTTCAGAAGTGAGTTTTTATATTTGCAGAGTGACCATTTCCCAACAGAGGATGAGCAGTTCCAGTCCTATAAAACGGTTGCGGAAGTGATGGCAGGAAAAAAAGTCATTATCCGTACTCTGGATATTGGAGCAGACAAGCAGATCGATTACTTTGGACTCGAACACGAGGACAATCCGGCGCTTGGTTACCGTGCCGTGAGGATCTGTCTGGATCAGCCGGATATTTTCAAGACACAGTTGAGAGCACTGCTCCGCGCCAGCATGTTCGGCAATATTTCCATTATGATCCCGATGATCGCATCGGTATGGGAAGTGAGAAAAGTCAAAGAGATTATGGAAGAGGTAAAAGCAGAGCTGACCTCAGAAGGCATTCCGTTTAAAAATGTGGAATTTGGCATTATGATCGAGACACCGGCAGCGGTGATGATCGCAGATGAACTGGCAAAAGAGGTTGACTTTTTCAGTATTGGAACCAACGACCTGACACAGTATACGCTCGCGATCGACAGGCAGAATGCAAAGCTTGACCAGTTTTATGACTCCCATCATCCAGCAGTGCTCAAGATGATCCAGATGGTCATTGACAGTGCACACAAAGCGGGAATCTGGGCAGGTATCTGTGGGGAACTCGGGGCAGACTTAACGCTCACGGAGACATTTGTAAAAATGGGAATTGATGAATTATCGGTATCACCGTCGATGGTGCTGCCTGTAAGAGATAAAATATTAAATGCTTAATGTTTAAGGAGGAAATGAAAATGAAATCATTCAGTTACACAGTAAAAGACGAGTTGGGACTCCATGCAAGACCGGCAGGGCTGCTTGTAAAGGAAGTGAAAAATTTTCAGAGCAAAGTAACACTTGAAAAAGATGGAAAATCTGTAGATGCTTCCCGCTTGATGGCAGTTATGGGAATGGGAGTCAAAAAAGATCAGACTGTGACTGTAAAGGTAGAAGGCGACGACGAAGATGCAGCATGTAAAGCATTAAAAGCGTTCTTTGAAACCAATCTGTAAGTAGATACTAGGGATTTTTTATTTTTGCCGATGCTGGGTTAACTTCCTGTAAATGGTAAAATCCCATCTTTGACAGTTGGAAAGTGAAAAACGGTTGTGAAGCCAGTAAAATTAAGGCTTACAGCCGTTTTTTTGTTTTGCGGCGATATGTGCTATTACGCTGTATTTTTTACACTATGGGAAATTTATTTCTTTTGACTGCTTGATGATGCAATATACATAACACAAAGTACTTCCCATTTGTAGGAAGGTTTTTCCTTTACAAGAAAAAGCGCAAATGGTAAAATAAATATAGTTTATTTTAGGCTGGCTGTGGGAGGAGACGTAAATGGCAGGTCTGTTTCAGAGAATAGCACAGAATTACCGGAAGAAGAAAAAAATTACACAGCCGTCTGCAAGGCTGCATGCAAAAGAAGATAAAACAGAACACGCAGGAAAAGTGGTGCGTGCTAAGGAAAGGATACATAGTAAAGTGGAAAAAGAAGATTTTTTATTAAGTCAGATCGATGAATTCAGGGAGAAGGCAAAACAGTTACAGAATTTATTGACATCCAAGGAGAGCAAGGTACAGGAACTGCAGAATCTTGTGAATGAGAGAGAAGACAAAGCGCAGGAACTCGAGCAGATCTTAAGTGAGAGACAGGAAGAGGCAGATGAGATCGTATCTGATTTCAGCAAAAAAGTAGACGAGCTTGCAGAACGTGTCACTGCGAAGATGAATGAGATTGAAATAAGTGTCTCAAAGCAGGTCGCAGAAGTGAAGAGAGTGACTGAGGAACAGTTAGAGGCAAACCGCAAGTTAAATGAGAATCAGATCGCAGCCAGCAAAAAGCTTGGAGAAGATCAGATCGAGGCAGGCAGACAGTTTATCGAAGAACAGACAGCAGCCAATAAGAAAGTAAGCGATGAGCAGGTCGCAGATGTGAAGGCATTGCTGGAGAATGCAACCTCCCAGCTGGATTCTATCAAAACGGATCTTTCAGAGAAAGTTCACTCCGAGAATGTAAAATGCTATCGCAATATTCAGGATCTGTTCAACGAGTTTGATTCTAAAATTGAAAAAATGGATGAGATGGAGAAAAGCGTTGGCGCTGTAAAGGGATATGTCAAAGTACTTTCCTGGTTTTCCATTATCAATTTTGTGATGCTGGTTGCATTTATTTTATATTCATTAGGCGTTTTTAATTTTTAAGGTAGTGAGGAATTTATGAATATTGAACCAAAAAAAGTATGGGTTGTCGGACATAAGAATCCGGATACGGATTCGATATGTGCGGCAATTTCTTATGCATATCTGAAAAATCAGCTGGGAGAGCGCCAGTATGTACCAAAGCGTGCCGGAGCGATCAGTGAGGAAACCCGGTATGTGCTGGATTATTTTAAGGTGGAGGATCCGGAATTAATTACAGATGTAGGGGCACAGCTCAAGGATATTTCCATCCGCAAAACAGCCGGCATCAGTTCGCAGATTTCTTTGAAAAAAGCATGGGAAACCATGAAAAAGTTAGATGTCGTAACACTTCCGGTGACAAACCGGCTTGGAAAGTTAGAGGGTGTGATCGTAACAAAGGATATTGCAACCTCTTACATGGATGTTTATGACAACCGGGTTTTATCCAAAGCGAGAACCCAGTATAAGAATATTGCAGAGACACTCGATGGTAATATTATCGCGGGAAATGAACATGCGTATTTTATCCGTGGAAAAGTCGTTGTCGGAGCGTCTGACCTTGGATTTTTATCGGAATACATCGAAGCGGATGATATGGTCATTCTCGGACCGCAGAAAGAAGTGCAGATTCGTGCATTAGAGTCCAATGCAAGCTGTATCATTGTAGGCTGTGGATTTGAGGTAGACCCGGAAGTCATTCAGATGGCAAATAAAAAAGACTGTATCATTATCACAACACCATACGACACATTTTCCATTGCAAGGCTCATCAATCAGAGTATGCCGATCAAAGAATTTATGACGAGAGAGCATCTTGTGACATTTGATATTGATGATTATGTGGATGACATCAAGGAGACAATGTCTAAGATCAGGCATCGTGATTTTCCGATTCTGGATGAAAATGGAAACTATCTCGGAATGGTATCCAGACGTAACCTGATGAGTATGCAGAAAAAACAGGTCATTCTGGTGGATCACAATGAGAAGTCGCAGGCAGTTGATAATATCAATGAAGCGGAGATTTTAGAGATCATCGATCATCACAGGATCGGAAGTCTGGAGACAATCTCTCCGGTCTATTTCAGAAATCAGCCGTTGGGATGTACGTCCACGATCATTTACCAGATGTTCGGTGAGAAAAATATCGAGATCCCGCAGCATATTGCAGGATTGTTATTGTCAGCGATTCTGTCAGACACGTTAATGTTCCGTTCTCCGACCTGCACACAGCTAGACATTCTGGCTGCAGAGGCTCTGGCAAAGATTGCAAAAGTAGATATTGAGACTCATGCAAAGAACATGTTCAAGGCGGGAAGCGATTTCAAAAATAAGACGACTGAGAAAATTTTTTATTCTGATTTCAAGATTTTCCATACGGATGAGTTTGACTTCGGAGTTGCACAGATCAGCGCCATGAGCCGTGAAGAACTTGATAAAGTAGCAGAGAAGCTCCGTCCGTTCTTAAAAGAAGTTCTGGGTGAGAAGCGGATCGACATGGTCTATGTGATGCTGACAGATATTTTGGAAGAGTCTTCCAGGGTGATTTTTGAGGGGCATGATGCAGGCAGGATCCTTGCAGATGCATTTGAAAGAGAAGAAAATGAAAATGGCATTCTCTTAGAGGGAATCATTTCAAGAAAGAAGCAGTTGATCCCGACTCTGATGAATGCGATGGCAGAGAAAGTCTGATTCTTTCATTGAAAACAGGAATGAGTAACCGATTGTCAAAAGGCAGTCAGTATAGGAATGATCAGTGGTTGAAAGTGCTTTGGCGCAGATCCCGTGGGGATTCGCCAAAGCACTTTTTGTATGCGCGGGAAAATGTGGAATAGTTCTTAAATCCGCATTCGTAACAGACATCTGTGATCGGTTTCCCAGATAAAATCAGTTCTTTGGCGAGCAGCAGACGCTTGGTGGAGAGATAACTGCCGATGCTGTAGCCGGTCTGTTCCTTAAATGTGTGCATGAGATAATAGCGGCTTAAGTAAAAACGGGAGGAGAGATCGTCAATACTGATGGATTCTGTTAAGTGTTCATTCAGATAATTTAAAATGGACAGTATTTTTTCACTCGAAGCGGAAGTCTCGATAAATTCTATTTTATTGTGTCCGGCGGCGCGGTTTAACTGGATCAGAAACTCTAAAAATAAAAGTTTATGATGCAGTTCATGTGCAAAATCAGAATCCGAGAGGGAAGCATCCAGATCTTTGGTAACCGCACCTAACCGGCTGTTTCCAAAGGAGTGAACACGCAGTACATGGGACTTTTCTTCATAAGCTTTTTGAAAACACAGGCTGAGATCGCTGTCCGAATCCCGGTATGCGGTCAGAAAATCCGGCGAAACGTAAATAATAATACGGTCATAGACAGCATCGGAGTGAATGACCGGTTTGTGGACTTCCCCGGCGTGCACTAGGACAATATCATTTTTTTTCAGGTCATAAGAGCGTCCTTCAATACAGTAAGTCACATCTCCGTTTAAGAGGATGAGAATCTTGTGAAAGTCGTGATAGTGGTAGTGAAAGGTGCGCATTTCCTCGTCTTTTAAATGAAACATTTTAAAATCTGTCGTTAGATAGCCGACTTTTTTATATTCTGGCATGGTAATATCCTTTCCGGTTGTAAAATAGCCTGTTTTAAAGTTCAGGCAGAATTTTCGCAGAGGTAAGAAAGTCTGCTTTGCAAATGATAGATTCATTATAAAGAAAAAAAGCACAATTTGCAATATAGATAACACAGAAGTTGTATATGTTTTAAATTGTGTTTTGTATAATAAAGTCATTCATGGAAAGCATACAGATTTTCTGCAGCTTTACATAGGCAGTTTCAAAACAGGAAAAGATAGAAACAGAAGAACATGACAAGCAGAAAGGCGGATTTATTTTATGAAGAATTTCAGCAATTATACAGATTATGACAAAAAAGATAATTTACATTTTGAATCCAAAGCGGTACATGGGGCGCTCGGAACAGAACCGTTGACCGGAGCAGTGAGCATGCCGATTTTCCAGGCAGTGACTTACAGACATCCGGCACTTGGAGAGTCCACAGGCTTTGCGTACAGCCGTCTGGAGAACCCTACCAGACAGGAGTTAGAGCGTACCATGGCAATCCTTGAGGGTGGAATCAAAGCATTTGCATTTTCCAGCGGACAGGCTGCAAATATGGCTGTATTTTCTCTGCTAAATCCGGGAGATCACGTTCTTCTTTCTGATGATATTTACGGTGGAACGTTCCGTATTATCGGCGATGTGTTCGGAAAATACGGCATTGAGCACACTTACGTGGAGATGGATGATCTTGACGCAGTGAAGGCAGCAATCAAGCCAAATACAAAAATGTTTTTCGTTGAGACACCGACCAACCCGATGATGAAAGTGGCAGATATTCAGGCTTTATCTGAGATTGCAAAAAGCGTTGGGGCACTTATGGTGGTTGATAACACATTTTTAACACCATATTTCCAGAATCCGTTAAAATTAGGTGCTGACATTGTAACACACAGCTCCACAAAATATCTTGGCGGACATAACGACACACTTTCCGGAATCGTTGTGGTGAAAGACAATGAGGAGATCGCAGAGAAGATCCATGTGCATATCAAGTCTCATGGAAGCCAGTTAGCACCGATGGACTGCTGGCTGTTACTCCGTGGAATCAAGACACTTCCGGTTCGTATGGACAGACATAACGAGAATGCAAAAAAAGTGGCGGAGTGGTTAAGAACCCAGCCAAAAGTAAAAAAAGTTTACTATGTTGGTTTTGAGGATCACAAAGATTATGCGACAACCATCAAACAGACGAGAGGCTTTGGAGGTATGATCTCCTTTACCGTGGATTCTTTTGAGACCGTTCAGAAAATCCTTCGAAACGTGGATATGATCATGTTTGCAGAGAGTCTCGGCGGAACAGAGACACTGATCACTTATCCGACCACACAGACACACGAGGATACACCGAAGGATGTCAAGGAAAAATTAGGCATTACAGACCGCTTCCTGCGTATGTCTGTCGGTATTGAAAATGTGGAAGATATCATTGCCGACCTTGACCGTGCAATGAATTCATAAAAGAAATGGATAGGGACTGTCAGAAGATGGCAGTCCCTGGATTTGTCTCTAGGATATAGGTAAAAAGACACAGAAAGAGGGAAAACTATGAAATTTACAAAAATGCAGGCGTTTGGAAACGATTATGTATATATAGATGCAATTCATCAGGAACTTAAAAATCTGCCGGAACTTGCAAGATTCGTAAGTGACAGGCATTTTGCGATCGGTTCTGACGGAATGGTTTTGATCTGCCCGTCAGACAAGGGGGATTTCCGTATGCGTATGTTTAACCCGGACGGAACGGAAGGCGAGATGTGCGGAAATGCACTGCGCAGTGTCGGAAAATACGTGTACGACCACAGACTGACCGATAAGACAGAGCTTGTGATCGAGACTCTGGGCGGCATGCAGCATCTGACACTGACAGTGACAGACGGTTATGTATCTAACATCCGGGCAGATATCGGGGAACCGAGACTTTCTACAAAAGTGATCCCAATCAACACAGAAATGGATACATTTGTCGATCAGCCGGTACAGGTATTAGACCGCACCTTTCACATTACTGCGGTTTCCTGGGGAAATCCGCACTGTGCAATGTTTGTCGATTCTGTGGCAGAGCTTGACGTGGAAAAATACGGAAAAGAGATTGAATATATGACATCCATTTTCCCTAATAAAACGAATGTTACTTTTACGGAGTTTGTGAGCAGGGATTATCTGAAGATCCGTGAGTGGGAGCGCGGAACCGGTGAGACGATTGGCTGCGGAACCGGCTGTGCAACTGCGGTAGTGACTGCAATTTTGACTGGAAAATGTGATCGCAAGGTGACCGTGGAACAGATTGGCGGACCACTTCTGATCGAGTGGGATGAGAAAACGAACCATCTTTTTATGACAGGTCCATCCCATACCGTATTTGAGGCTGAGATCGATGCATCCCATATTTTAAAATAAGATGATCACGGAAACCTGTATGCGAAAAGAATAATTGTTTTACGAGTATTTTTATAGCCAGATCAGAAAATAAGAAAAACGATACGTTGAAAGAAAAAAGGAAACGATAAAATGAAATTAAGTAAGATTTGTGAGGAAATTGAATACACACTTCTTCAGGGAAGCCTTGAGACAGAAGTGCGTGATATTATCTATGATTCAAGAAAGATTGCACCGGAAACGATGTTTGTCTGCATGGTAGGGGCAGTGACAGACGGTCATAAATATATCCCGGATGCGGTCGAAAAAGGAGCTTCCGTGATCGTGCTGGAGAAGGAAGAGGAGGCAGCACAGATTCCAGAAAACATCACGGTGTTAAAAGTGGAGTCCGCTCGTCTGGCACTTGCGCTGATGTCCGCTGCATTGTTTGACCATCCGGCAAGAAAGCTTGTCACCATCGGACTGACCGGAACGAAAGGAAAGACGACCACCACTTATATGATCAAGAAAGTACTTGAGATGGCAGGAAAAAAAGTCGGACTGATTGGAACCATCGGTGCAATGGTGGGGGAAGAACATCTTCCGTCCAAAAACACGACACCGGAATCCTACGAATTACACCGCATGTTTGCTGCCATGGTGGAGGCTGGCTGCGAGTATGTCGTGATGGAAGTTTCCTCACAGGGATTGAAATTAGACCGCACTGCGGGAATCCTGTTCGATTATGGTATTTTTACAAATCTGTCACCGGATCATATCGGACCGGCAGAGCATGCCTCATTTGAGGAATATATGGAATGTAAGAGTCTTCTTTTTCGCCAGTGCAAAATCGGTGTTGTCAATGCGGACGACGAGCATGTGGATGGTATCTTAAAAGGACATACGTGTGAGGTGAAAACGTTTTCGGCAGAAAGAGAAGCAGATCTTATGGCATCTGATATTGGATTTATCAATGAGGATGGAAAGCTTGGAATGCATTTTAAAGTGAGTGGTTGCATGGACTGTCAGGCGAAAGTTCATATTCCGGGAAGATTTTCGGTATACAATTCCATGGTGACCATGTTAGTGTGTCATCTGGCTGGAATTTCGGACGAGGCAATTTTAGAGGGACTTTCCAAAGTGCAGGTAAAAGGCAGGGTGGAAATGCTTCCGGTATCCAAAGATTATACGCTGATCATTGACTATGCACATAATGAAGTGAGCACAAGAAGCGTTCTCACGACATTGATGGAATATCACCCAAAGCGTCTGATCTGTGTGTACGGCGGCGGCGGCAACCGCTCTAAACTCCGCAGATATGATATGGGTGAGGTGACAGGTGAGATGGCAGATCTCTGTGTGCTGACCTGCGATAACCCAAGGGATGAGGAAATCCGTGATATTAACAATGATATCAAAGTCGGTCTGGCGAGAAGCAACGGCAAATACATCGAGATTGACGACAGGAAAGAAGCGATCGCTTACTGCATGAAAAATGCAAAGCCGGGCGATATGATCGTGCTCCTCGGAAAAGGACACGAAGATTATCAGGAGATAAAAGGCGTTAAATATCCTATGGACGAACGTGTTCTTATATCAGAAGTTCTTGAAGAATTAAAGGAGAAAAATGTACGCTGATATAATAATAGATATTTCACACGAACAGCTTGATAAGACATTCCAATATGCTGTGCCTGATGATATGGATGGTAGTGTTGATATCGGAACATCTGTAAGAGTGCCTTTTGGAAAAGGTAACAGAATTATAACAGGATATGTAATTGGTTTAACTGATAAGCCATCATATCCTGTTGATAAGATAAAGAGCATTGACAGTGTTGTTACAGGAAAAGTAAATGTCGCTAAAAGTATGATAAAGCTTGCAGCGTGGCTGAAACGGCATTATGGCTGTACTATGAATCAGGCATTAAAGACGGTTATTCCTGTTAAGGACGAGGTCGGACATAAGCAGAAAAAGTCTGTCTGCCTTTTGGTTG
>OHUD01000422.1_pt1 | contig 21194 bp, 19 predicted proteins | sample 1579021 | NCBI WGS metagenome assembly OHUD01 (sample SAMEA3879597, study PRJEB24766) | human gut metagenome | biome: human-associated habitat; feature: feces | place: USA | collected 1985/1987
GCTAATAACACCTACACCGCAAGTAATAAAACCTTGCGATGTTTTTAATTTACAACAGGCTTTTTCCATTTCATCACTGGCCGAGTCACCTTCATTGATAAATCGATTTGTGCGTCCAAAAGCACGAAGAACATCAAAACCAGATAAAATATCCTTGATATGACTAAGTCCCTGAGCCTCTGCATTTGCACAGGTCTGTCCTAATTTTTCCATTTGTTTTGTAAATAGTTTTGGTACAGATAGCATAATAGCGGCAGATACCAAACCGAACGCAAGCATTACCCAGTCCAGCGAGAGGAGTGCAGCTACACAACATATAATCATAATAAGCTGATTGAAAATACTGAAAAATGAGGTCCATCCTAAACTGTCAATTTGTTTGATGTTTGTAGTTAGCCAGGAAATGTATACGCCGTTATCCTGACTGTGATATTCTGGATGTTTTTTTTGCAAGAGAGTTAAGTATAGATCGTGACGAACCTGATTATTTAATTTTCGCTTCGCATTGGCTTCTAAAGCTCCTGCAATTGCAGCCAGTCCGAAATACGCTATATATCCGCCGATACAGGCACTAGTCCACTGTATAAATCCAGATAAATCCAATTCGAATGCAGCTTGAAAAGACTGCATCATCATTAGCTGGATAATTACATACGCACTTTGCGCCATTAAACCAAGGAAGCAAGGCCAAAATATCAATTTCCAGTTTTTCTTTAAGTAATATGACATAATAGACTCCTTTCTGTTTTACAGAATTTTGTTTTAATTTTTACGCATTATATAGTATCGACAATTGAAAGAACATATCGTTTTATGTTAGTTATAATAATTGTTACATTGGGGATGTCCTATGGTTAGATTTCGGTTTATATGTAGCCCGGTGGCAATAACAGTCTTGCTTATCCACAAGTGCATAGCGTCTACATTGTAGATTGAGACAACTTAGAATATCTGGACATATATAGCATTCAGATTTTAATTCGCTATAACTCCATAATTTATTTTTAGTATTGTCTATCACAACTCCGTTATCGGGATCAATATAGCCAACTAAATTTTGAGGATGGTTTAATGCAACCGAGCATTTTTCAATTTTGCCATCAGCGCGAATGATATATCCATTTGGAAATGCTGCATAACAAATTCTTCCAAATAGCAAATCTTCACTTGAGTCGTATTTCATGCCAATTTGCTTGAGATAATCTTCATGTATTTTGGTGAGGTCAATCTTATTTTCACCGTTTAAAAGTGACAGATCATTTACATTCTGTCCACCCCAGTTATTTACTGGTCTGACAGAGACTGCAAAACGATGATCAGAACCAAATAGGTTATATAGATAATCGTACCAGCTTAAATCATTGTCTCCGGCTAAAATATTGTGACGTAGGACAATATAAAAGTCAAACTCATTGTTAGGTGACAATTTCTAAAAACGCAAAGAAACCGTCAAACCATGTGGTTGACGGTTTCTTGCGTAATGTTTAATCTAGTTCCAATCCAAGAAATTTTTTTGCTTCAGTTTTAATAATTGCAAGATTACGTTCATCTTCAATTATCTTGAAAAGATAGTACGACTGTCGGTACAATTCTATACTTTTTTCGTGATCTTTCAGATGATAATAACATTCGGCTAAAATCATTAAAATGCCAGAAAGCGAAGTATATACTCCGTAATCAATGCAAATTTTTCTGGCATATTCTGCTATCTCAATAGCATCGTTATAGCGCTTTACAATTTCAAACTCTCGGGCATAATTAAAAGCCACCATAGGAATCTGTGCCCGATTAGGTGGTATGTTTTTTAGATTGGTCTGTAAATATCGAAATAGCGGTTTTAGAATATCAATAGCATCATAATGCCGCCCTGCCCGAATATAGCAATTTGCCATATTATTAATCAACTTTATCTCATTTTCCGTATATAATCCCCGACTGATTTGATCTAAGTCAAATTTAGGCGACGTCAAGTGCATGGCATCTAATAGCATGGAAAGTCCTGCGTCCAGACTGTACTCGAACATATAGGAGCTGCGGCGGGTGTCCTTGCCGATAACGATACGGGCAGGCTCGCTGTTGCCGTTGCGCTTGCGGAGCATATTATAATACCAGCCAAGGAAGCGGCCAACCTTGTAGGCGTGGTCGGCAGTCAGATCAATACCAGCTTCACCACGGAAGCCATCAGTTCCAAAGTACTTTCCCATTTCTTGATTACCTCGTTCCCAAAAGTGAACTTTTAATAGTGTATATGCTTTTCCCCGTCGCACGATGCTACCTACAAAAAAGCATTGTCATCCGCATAGTGCATCGAATCAGGGACACTGTGAATCTAGTATAGCACAATTCTTGAAGCAAATCACCCTTTCTGCAGATTTTCTCCCTGCAGACACACAAAAACACCCTTCCTCTCACGGAAACCCGCAAAAGGAAGGGTGTTGAACTCAATATCCTGTTGTCGTACCAATCACAGCATGTTCGTATCAGCAAAGCCAATACTAGTTGTCATTCAGCACGGCACCTCAAGCACTTTTGAGCGTAGAGCTGTGATTAGCAGTTCTCAGCGAAGTACTTAATGGTACGGACCATCTGAGAGGTGTAGGAGTTCTCGTTGTCGTACCAAGACACGACCTGAACCTGATAGGTGTCGTCGTAGCTACGCTAAATTTTCACGATTTTTTTGTGATCGTTCATAATTTCGAAACAACAGTTACAGTACCACAGCATACCGTTGTCGTACCAAAACCGGCTTGTTCGTACCAAAATTATACCACGTTTAGGCGTTATTTTCAAGTTCTTTCGCGATTTTGTGTTTTAGAATTATTATATTCACTCTATTTCTTTCTATGCACATATATTTTCATGTGACTTAGTGTGCCACTCCTCGGAGCGTCCGGGACCCGGGGCTTCCGCCGGGGCGTTCGCCCTGCCCAGATGCGCTCCTCAGGGTGGGTGATGATAGGGTTGTATAGTGCTTTGATTGGTGTATTGATGGACGGAATTGAATGATACGCTTTTTCTGATTCTGATTTTTGAAGAATACTTTTGAAGTGATTAAATTTGTTTTGATGTGCTGACGGATTCGATTACTTTTTATCTGTGATGTTCATTGCTGTTTATTTGCCCAGTAACTACTTTGTCTGTGCTCCCCCATGCTGTTCTTTTGCTGAAATTTCACCGGATGTAATTTTGGACTATGGAATAAAAAACAGGTATATTATTGTTCGATATAAAACAATCGTTCTATTATAAAACCGTATGGATGGGATTTTTTAACCACACCCACACGGTTTGAGGGATAAAAAGATTATTTCAGCTTTTCGAGAATCTCATCTGCGCTTACACCGCTTGCAAGTAGCTTCTTAACCACACTCTCGGCTTCAGCTTTCTTTGCTTCTTCAGCTGCCTTAGCATCTGCCTTTACCTTCTTCGCTTCCAGAGATGCTACTTCTTTTTCGGCCTTCTTCAGAGCGGACTTCTTCACTTTCAGGTCAGCCTTTAAAGTGTCAATGTTGGCGGTGATGGATGCGATTTCCGCTGTGAGTGCTTCCTTCGCGGACTGCTTTTCCGCAATCTGCGTTGCAAAATCAGCAGTCACAGTTTTGGGCCTATTCTTGCTGCCTTTTGTTCTGGGCATATTTGTTACCTCTTTCCGTTTTAATTTACTACTATTGATTTATTTTGCTTACTTATTTCCGGTTTTGGAACGATCCAATTAACCTGTACAAGAAACATAATTGGTTAATACTTCAGCTTCTTATCAAAAAGTCCGCTTTCGAGCTGCATGGGAAGCGTCTTATCATTGTTAATATCAGAGGCATTTTCAAGCATCGAAACTTCCAACAAGTAAAGTCCCGAAAGGGCTGTTAGCACATTTTGAAGGCTGGCATTTTTATAATTATCTCCATTATTTCCAGATCGATCATGTTTAGCACCATTATATGCATTCCACCAAGCCGGAGTCCCTGCGTTTTCTTCCAGAATGAATTTTTTACCTTTTTTATCAGGATTGATTCTAACACGGTAATTCTTCCACGGCTGAAGTTTAATTTTATTTCTAAATAAAATAGATTTATCAACAAGTTCCGGATTATTTTTTGTTACACAAAACCACCATTCATTTAATCCTGTACGTTTATTAGCCTTGAATGATGGTTCACAGATACCTGCATACACTTTTCCGACTACATCAATTTCACTGCAGATTGTCTGAAAAAGCATCATATACTCCATTGAGTATACCGTTCCATTACTTAAGTCAAATTCAACATAGCGTTCTGTTTCCAGCAGTCTAGTCTCCAATGCTAAGTAATATTTCCAATACTGACTCATTAAATCTTGAAATGTCAACATTACGGTTGCATCCCCGTTATTTAAATTTATAACCCATTTCTATTTCTAATCGGAGTCCACTTTCTATTACATTTCACCCAATATTGGGCTATGTTAGTTTTATTCAGTGTTTTACTATATTTATCGTAAAAATATTCTGACTGTCTAATCATTCCATCACATTCATCATATATTGATAGTCTTGCTTCATTTTCTCGTATGTAGTATAAATTCAATCCATATTGATATTTACGCTCTCTTATTGCATCCTTTACACGAGTGGAATCCTCATTAGCTTCAGTAGATTTCTTTTTAACTTCGCAATAGAAAATGTTAATATCCGTTTTCCTAACATGGAGCAAAATATCCGGTGCAATCCATCCCTTTTCAACTCTAGGATGCGGTCTCTTCACGCCGTTTCCTTCCCTATTATACTCCAAATCAATACAGGCATCTTTTTTGAAGCCATCATCGTATCTATGTTGCAAATATATAGCCAGCCTACCAGCAATTGATCTTTCCTGCACATCCGTATCAAACAAGGCAATATCTTTTTCATAGAGCATCTGGAATGCATATTCCCAAAGCTGTATCAAATCATTATACTCCATAGCTTTTCTCCTCTGTACACTTTGCCTTCTTAGCCACATCACTGTGTTTCCTACTGCTCACCACGAAGAGGTATGCAAAGTTTCGAGCAGCATAGGCTGTACTCATGTACAGCCGTCAGATTTTACCCTACCATTGTGTTATCCCAACACACGATGATTCACACAACACACAATGGAGGTAAAATCAAAATAAAAAGTAAATACGATTGGTTCGACGATAACTGGAATCCGGATGTCAAACTATCCACCATCATCCATGAGCTTCTTCTATCCCCTACCTACCGCTGGCCTATGCGCGTTAACAAGGTTCACATCTATAAAGACGAGGCTGCATACGCACCGTGTCCTCGCTGCAAAGGGATCATCGAATACCAGTTTTTCTGCGGCAGGTGCGGGCAGCGTATCGACTAGTTTGAACTTGATGACGCCAAAGAAGTGTACATAGGTTGGAGCGGACCGAAGAAGGAGTATGAAGAAGATGAAGAATGATGATGACGATGAGATAGACTGAGAGCAACGGTCTCCTGTGGTCACAGAGTCAGGACCCGTTTGCCCCAGTATACGCTCGTAGCGGGCAGCTTGGGTCAGCTTCTCCCTCCTGCTCCAGCAGTTTATTCAGCGTTTCTTCCACGTTGCCTCGGACCAGTTCTTTGAGCCGACCCTTGATGCTTCTTCGATTAGCTGTAAAGATTAACCAGCAAACCACCAGCACAAGTATTGTTGCCGGAGAATACCACAGATGCGTTGACAGTCCCTTCCAAAGTAATGCCACCAGTAAATCCTAAAAAAGTCCCTGATTTGTTGTTCTTAATAGCAAAAACCGCCGCAAATGGCATCGATGCAATCAAGTATGCTCTTAGCAAATTCATTATATATTTAAATATAACTCTTTGATTTATTAATATATTTCGATAAAAGAACCACCCAGTCACTACAAGAAAATATGGAACAGCTATTCTTGCAATTGTTTGAAAAAGGATCCATGTCAATTCATTTTCTATTCCTAAATTAGTGTGTATTGCAATCACAAAAAAAGCACATACCATACGAGTAACATCTACAAGACTATTTCTCTTTGAATCCATATATCCGACTTTCTCCCATCACTCCCAAAACTGTTTTTCGTAGTCATGGATATATTCCCTGCTCCAGCATGCATTATCCTTCAAAACTTTTCCCGGAATTCCCGCTACCAAGGATTTTTCTGGGATATCCTTGCGAATCAATGTCATCGCACTAATTAAAGAATCTTTTCCAATTGTTACACCCTTTAGCACTGTAACATTATTTGTAAGCCATACATGATCTTCAATTGTAACATCTTTAGAATAATTAACAGGATTTCCATCACTTCCAGGAATCGAATGAAAATCACTGTCGTAAATTACAATGTTTCTTCCCATCATCACATCGTGACCAAGAGAAATGTGTTTTCCAACAACGATTACAGATCCTGTGTTTGCTGAAAAGAATTTGCTCTCAAACACTGCATCTCTATGCACATCTATGAACGTACCAAAAAAAGTAACGCATCCTCTTCACAAATCCACTTTGAATTTTCTGCAAGTCTAACATATGTCTCAGCCTTTGATCCTTTTAGTTGATTGATTCCAAAGTGAATCGTTCCATTCAAGACGAGCATTGCTGTTCTATCAATTTCTAATATAGCCCCTTTAAATGGAATAATATACGCTCCTTTTGCTCGTTTTACTTGAGGTGTCAAAAAATTATATTTGACAAATTTTATCAAGTCTACTTTTTTGATTTTTTCAAGCTTTTGAAACAAGGTATTATTGCTCATTGTGTTAATCCTTCCTTAGCAATCTTTCAAAATTAATGTGGTTCATAACAACTTTGACAAGTTTGTCTACTACAATAGATAACAGGACGGTCAGTATTACTATCAGGACAATTACTAATCCATTTGCAATATTTAATCCCTTACTTTTTGCGTAATCAATTAGCACGAAATGAATTAAGAAAACAGACAGAGAGTGGTTTCCGAGTATTTTCCAAATTTCACCCGTTACTTCTATATAACTAGAAATGACAAGATAAACTAAAACACTCCATATCGAAACCACTACGTACACCAAACTTTTTTGAATGTATATAACCAACCCGCTCAGTAAAGTTGCCACTCCAATTATAGCTATTGGATATTTTCTTGTGATATCAATAAACGCTTTTTCGTTTATTGTGAGTAAAACGCCAAAGGGAAACAGCATAAGAGTATCATACCACGCATCATTTATAATACTTCTGCCCAGCGTTATTCCAATGTAAATCCATAGAGAAATAACGCTTATCATAAAAACTATTGATTTTGAGCATTTTCCAAAAGCCATAATCCCAATGGAAAATAATATATAGCAGAAAATTTGGCCTTTAATATACCACAAGTTACTCGGATGCATTTGAAGTGTGATCAAGTTGAGAATGACATTGTACGTCATTCTTTTATTTGCTACATCAAATATTATTTTAATCGAAAACACAATTAAATATGTGCTTAAAATATGCGTGGTATATTTTAAAAGTTTATAGCAATCGTGCTTTGTTTGGATACTTTTCGAGAGACCGTAGCCAGAAAACAGAAGAAAAACGCCAACCGCAAACAAATTGATTTCTCGATAAAACCAAATAACAACTCCACTTGCAGTTGCGACTTGCCATGAAATGTGATGGAGAATGATAAGTATAGCAGCTACTCCTTTAATGGCATCTGTTATGTCACGCGTATACCCCCCCATTTGCGAGGTCTCAACGAAATCAAAAATAAAGCGATAAAAGAAATGAAAACAAATGTCATATGGTTTCCTCCTTCATCTTACACACTTACCACTTTTTACGTTTCAGAACTCGCTTTAGGAATAGCTTTGTATAGCGTTTTAATTTCTGCTCTGAATTTTCTGTATAAGTAAATTTCACAGCTTTGCTAAACGGCTCTGTATTGAGCAATTCAAAAAACTTCTTACGATTTCCTTTTTGTATGGCCTGTCCAAAGAGATATGGATTTCCAGCCAGTACTTCTTCTAAAGACCGGTTTTCCAAATGAATTTTGTCCTTAACGTTTTCTAACAGTTGCATTCCTTTCGGTGAATTTATAAAAACAACCGAAATCCCCTTTTCATAGTCTGTTTCAGAGCAACTCTTTACCCCCCAAAAATCTCCAAAAGATAAATCCGCTTGCCGCGGCATAGTCTTATACAAGCATTTCTGGCAGTTTTGTCTCATAAAAAGATTCCCACAAGTGTATCCTTGGATCCACCAATCTGTGTAGCGATCTTTATGGTATTCCTTTCCGTTTTCAAACACAATATTAGTTGCAAGGCTTTGCCAACCTGTTTTTTTGCTTTTCTGACGGACACATTTTATGGGAGATTTGTATTTGTGCTCAATTTCATTTATATACGCAGTATAAGCTTTGGGCGAATTTATCCCCTTGCAAATAAAATCCAATAAGAATAAATTATCATATTCTTTTCCCAAATAAGCACGCAAAGCGGCGACTTGACATGGTGTTCCGCAAAACAAAACTTTTTCGTTTCTTTTTAATAAATCAGAAACATTTTTATAAATACCTTGTGTGTCGCTTTGGAAATACTTGGAGCCCATGATTTTGTGCAGATCTTCGGAGGTATTACCTATGATATGTTTAGCAGACTTAAAATCATCACTAAATGCACATCCTGCTATATAGCCGCCTGCCTCAATGAAGAAATGAGCTAATTCATAGTAAATTCCTCCAGAAGTGCTGTCGAACCGAACTTTATCATCTTTTGTCCACGCTGCATAAACGCCAGGATTTTCAGAATTATGTGACTGAATCGGATGAATAGCAGGACAACGCTTCTCACACAATCCACACTTAATACATTTCTGATCATCTACCGAGGGGAACCAACATCCATCGTAATCCTCCTTAAATTTGATTGCAACTGTCGGACAGATGTCTCCACACATCTTGCATCCAGTGCATACGTCTTTTTTTATTGAATCAATCATTATAACTCTCCTACACTCAACACTTCGTAAAATCCACAGTATCTGGATCGTATCTTAGTCTGCAATTGATATTCATCATGTCAATCATTTTCATCTCATCTGGTTGAAGTGAAAAGTCAAAAATGTCCATATTGTCCTTCAAATGTTCTATACTGGTCGTATTGACAACCGGTATAACACCACGTTGATAATGCCAACGCAGTATTACCTGAGCAATATTTTTTTGATACTTTGCAGAGATTTTTTTCATTGATTCACTGCTTTTGATTCGAGCATCCATTCGTCCTGTCGGAGTATATGCCATCATTTGTATATTATTTTCTTTACAATACGAGAGCATATTGTTTTGAGGAAATAATGGATGTGATTCGATCTGACAAACCATCGGTTTAATCTCAGCTATTCTCATTAGTTGATCAAAATGATGCTCCTTAAAGTTGCATACACCGATGGCTTTTGCGTAGCCTTCTTTATACAGCTGTTCCATCTGTTTCCAACAATCCAAATAAGTATCTGGCTGTGGCCAGTGCATCAAATATAAATCTACGCTATCCGTTTTAAGGTGCTTCAAACTATGTAGAAGAGCCTGTCGAACATTACCTTCTCGTTGCTCTTGATTTGAAAGCTTTGTTACCAAGAAATACTCGTTCCGTGAATACTCTTTTAAACAATGACCAAGTACGCGCTCACTTTGACCGTATGCGCTCGATGTATCAAAGAGATGACACCCAATACTTGGAGCTTGTTTCACGATATTTATAATCGACGTATCGCGTTTCCAATGATATCCATGTCCTACGGTTATATCTTTCAGAAACTCTGTAGCACCCGCAAATATATTTTTTCGCAGATATATAAATGTACGGTCAGTTCCAAATCCGATACACGGAATATCCAATCCATTATATAACTTGATTGTGTTCATGCTCTCACCCATTCTTTAATTTACTTGCTAGCTTATCGGTTAATGGCAAGATTGTTTTCGAATTGCAGATCAATGAAAGTACAATAAAAAGCAACATCGAAATCCATCGGATCAGCATATGATTTATTATTAATATAGTCCATGCGGAAAAAGTCGACAAAGCAATTATACTACCTATTATCGTTTTCTTCGGAAACATCGGATTTCCATCAATTTTCTTTGCGATAAACCAATGAAAAACAAACAGCAGGAAATATGAAGCTAACGTTGTCCATGCTGATGCAGTATACCCGTAGCTACGAATAAAGAAATAATTTAGGGCAATATTAATTCCTGCTGCCAAACTTGTCCCTGTAGCAATAAATTTTGTTTTTTTGTAAAAGTACTCAATGTGTACTGGAAGAGAATACAAAAAAATAAAATAGATGGCAAAGGAAAGTGGAATGACCATTGAAATTCCATCATAGTACTCTTTTGTTCCTGCAATATGTATAACATCCGGTGCCAAGGAAATGAATCCCACATAAAGAATGTTCATCAACAATATATAAGCTTTTGATTTGTCTTGAATTTGGGTATATTGCTTTTGATCCAGTTGTTCGTACATCCACACGGACCAGGCATTATCCATGGACTGTACTATGATTTGCAGAATACTTGCAATTGTTTGGATGAACCCATAAATTCCAACCGCTACAACACTTACCAGCGCACCAATCATAATACGATCAAATTGGCTTAATATCTGCTGTGAGAATGTATGAATCACCAAGGGCAAACTTATACTCAAGCCATACTTCCAATAATTTGTGTTAAACAAGACTTGCTTTGTTTTTTTTGCATCACGAAAAAAGCAAAGCCAAATAACTGCTGCTACGCAAATCGGAACAATCGCATAGCCATATATTCGGCCAATGTACTTATGTTCTTTGAATACAACAAGAATCAGAAATATCGAAAGAAGCGTTCCACCGATTGAATTAATACCCGAAACTACGAGAAACTTTTTATACTTAAAGTCCAGTGCAAGCCATGTATTGTAGAACTGGAATATGAACATAGCATAGCTATGCGTAATAAGAATGTTAAGGATGCTCCTATCAAATCCAAAACTCCCGGAAATAGCAGGATATACTAAATTTCCAATAACCATTACTGCTATATACACGATTCCACTCAACATCAAGGTGCTTGAAACATATGAATCAAACTCCTGCCGGTAATCGTATTTTGCGGTTCGTAGTGAGCCATATAAGCACAATCCAACAAATATCGTCAAAATCGTTTCATACGATACATATAAATTATAAAATCCGAACTCTTCGGTTGTGAGAATGCGTGAAAAAATAGGCAATGTCAAAAACGCTATTCCTTTTAGCAAAACATTCCCAACCGTATAAGCCAATCCTGCTTTTGCGGCTTTAGTTCCTGAATCCGCCATTCATTTCTCCTTATATGGTGCTACACCATGTTTTCAAAACAATTCCTCAATTTGGAGCATTGATTTTTTTTTCACTGCTTCCAGTTTGCTCGCTATATTGTTCAAGATGCTTTCTCTGTTTTCAAGTACAGCGTTCAGACGTTTGATAACCTCTACATGTACATTTCCGCTGGCCCAAATATCATCACCACGACATTGATAAATATAGTCATTCAAATCAAAATCATCGCCAATAACACCTTTGAACTTTACACTGTATGACAAACAGATAGGAACCGTTCCCATGTTAATTGACGACACTGCGGCATGCATACGACCTGTAATTGTTGCCTTTCCTCCACCGAGAAGGATTCTTGCCTCATAAGGTTGAATCAGATGATCTACCACATGGACACGGGAACGATACCGACGGTCCAGTCTTTTCATTAATTCATCGATAATTATTTTATCATTTGAATCTGAAACATGAATCACATGCGCAAGTAGGAGAACATCCAAATTCAATGTGTCTACAATATAGCTGATTATCTGAATATACTCATTCAGATAATTTTCCAAGTCCGATGTATACTGTCTTCTCGCGCCTGAAGGAACCAACGTGATATAATCCGTCTCCAGTCCAAACTCTGATTGTAGCTTTTTCTTTTTGCCTTGGTCATCTTGGTATGGTATGTCCAAAAATGCGAGATCCCTCGCTTCTTTCAGATTTGGGAAGTCAAACGTTTCCTTCAGGTAATGATAGCAGTCGTGATCTCGGACATATATCATTGTGTTTTTCAGGCTTCGTTTCACTAAACCGACCGCGTAGCCATGGAACGGTCCCATCGTCTGCCCTAACAGATACATTTTTTGTTTTTTAGAAATCTGTTGGAATTTAACCATATCACTTACAAAGACCTGTGTAGAATAATACTGTGAAATACAGTCGCCGCCCAATACTACACACATATCATACGCCTTGCAGTTGTAAGCAATTTCCCTCGGAATGTTTACGAGCTTTTCCAGTTTGCCCAATGCTCCTCTGCGCTTACGATCATATAAATCTTCTCGATAAACCTTTATTCCATCCGGAAGCGATGCTTTTACACGATTTAATTCCTCATCATCCAAAACATCCAAATAGAATTCAGGCGTTTCAGATTTCTTTTGTTGTGAGATATCGGCGTAATATTTTATGAAGGCACATGCCATCATCAAATTTCCATAATTCGTTGGGTGTATATAAAACAATTTGATTTTCATTTTGACGTGCCTTTCTTATCACATTTTGTGCTTGAATCGCAGTAAGCTAGTTCAATAAAATATAATGCGCATGAATTGGGGCTAAGTGCTACTTCATTAAATAGAGCATTTAAAATAAAAGAAAACAGGATTGTGTAATATAAAATTTTTCTTTTGATGTTATTTCCGTTCCATTTATGGGGCACCTTATAAAGATACACAAAGAAAACTGTATAGCATATGAGTCCAATCCACCCTAGTTCTGCAATAATCACCCCTATTCCTGTCTCTATAACATCTGTATTAGACAAATTAGATGAAAACAGTCCTGAGAGGACACCGACATTACCTATTCCTAGACCTGCCGGATTTGTTATTAACAATTTTAGAGAACTTATGAAACCACCTATATGTGCCATCATACTTCCCGTTGAAGCCGATATAGAATATTCAACGAATATCACCGTAACTATTGCGCATGCTGAAAAGATAAGAGGAACTCCAATTTTAGATTTATCTTTAAACCAGACATAAATAATTGCAAATACTAAAAAACCCAATAGTGCTCCCTTGCTAATGGTAAGAATACAGCAACCCACAAGCAATAATGTAAGCATCTTTTCTCCACTGTACCACGATATCATAAACGCAGCAAACAAATATGTTCCAAGATTTACCGGATCTGCAAACGTAGATACCATCCTTCGAAGTTGTTGACCCCCAATTTTTTCTGAAGAGAACCAATTCATGGGAACACCGGCAACATTTGTCTTTATTCCCTTTAGATTCCATAATTGCGTTATTCCAAGATTTTTCCAAATTCCAATTCCGCCAAGATACTCGTAAATTCCAAATAGAACAACCACCCATGCAATTAAATTTAAATATCTGTAAAATGCTCTTTCGTCACTAACCTCTCCAATGGTATAGGCATATACGTATATCAACATACATGAAATAATATTCCTTGATGCTGATATTAATGATGTTATTGGAGCCGGATAAGCAACATACATCACTAATCCGTACGCTAATAAAACCAGAAGTAGCAGTAGTACATTCGGTATTTTTGAAAAAACCAATTTAGAATTTAGAATGATCATCATCATTATCAGAAGAATATGTAGCGAAAGCATTATTTGTAAGCTAAGGGATGACTGATGATTAACGCCTATAGCTAAATACACATTTTGAAAAGCAGAAAAGAAAACCGGAATAACCAGAAACAATGAATTGGTTATTTTGTTTTTCTTGACGAGCGCATTTTTTTCAGCTACGGCCATATAGCCCATTGCTAGAACAGACAAGAGCATTGTAATCATTCCAGGGAGAATTAAACACGAAAAAATACATAGTGCAAGTATTGCAAACAATATGAACCGTTCTTTGTTATATTTCAACTTTATTGTCATGCGCTATTACCTTTCAACCACTTAATTATGATTACGTGCCAAACAATACTTTGTTTAACCACGAAACTCGTTTAATTAAAGCTGCACATATATGTGGCATTACGAAGCAAAACATCAAACTTAAGAGCCAATTCCAGTTCTTGTTAAAGGTTGTAACATAGAAGAATCCACTTATAACATAATATTGCAATGTTTCTTTACCTAATTCACTAAAAATCCGACATAAAAATTTACCATGTGAATTAATCATCCACGCAACACATAAATAGAATGCACTTCCTAGCATTGCAACGACCAAATAATTATAGATTTGAAATCCACCATGGTACGCGCAAGAAGAAATACGCTCTACTGTTATATTTGAGACATCCATACCCACTAGAATGTTTCTCAATCTTGTAAGGACAACGGTTTTATCCTTAAAAGCATAAAAATACATTGAAGGCGGATACAAAATTGCAGCTATTAAAATCACACGCTGTAATATTGATTTGTATTGTTTTATCACCCTTTCTTCAATACCCGCGATATACCCTAAAAAGTAATACGGGAAATATTGAACTGTTTGTCTAAGAATTTCAGCCTTTGTAAGTGCATATATAAAGGCTATTGCTAAATAGAACAGTACAATAAGTACTTTTCGATTTTTCTCACACCACATAGGTAAACTATGCATTCATAGATGAACTGAACAATAAGAAACCAGTATAGCGGCGCAACAAACAAATCCCTTAATATTTGGACCGTCGTGTGATGTCCTAAACTGACTGCTCGTATTATTGTCCAAGCAAAATATGGCAGCAATAATCTTTTCGCTCGTAACACCAATTTCTGCTGACCGTTTTCTATGTGTCCATATTTTGCGGCAACAAAACCAACCGTCATCATAAAGCAAAACATATGCCAGGAATAGCAAAGCGAGAATACTACGTTATAATTCGGGGGGGGGGGGGGGGGGGGGCAGTGTTCCTGCAATGTGTCCTATAACTACAGCTGAAATCATTATTCCTTTTAAAACATCAATTGTTTTGTTTCTATTATTCACAAATTTTTCAACCTCATTTGACCTTTTAATAACATTTATCCACAATTTTCTTAGCCAAATTATCCCAGTTCAATGTTTGTTTCACGAGGTCATATCCGGCCTCACCCATATCAGACAATCTATTACAATCTTTGATTGCTCTTTCCATAGCTTGGGCCAAACTATCAGGATTCCCCGCTTCAGATATATAGCCAGTCTTCCCCTCTTTCACAAATTGCGTGAAAGCCGGCAAGTCCGAAGAAACAACTGCTTTTTTGTAGCCATATGCAAGTTGAATCACGCCGCTTTGATAAACATCCGTATAAGGCAAAACACAAACATCTGTGGCAGAGTAATAATACTTCACTTCATCATCCGGAATATACCGAATATCTGTTTTGAGGCAATTCGTCAAATCATTGCTGTTAATGATTTCCTGACATTCTGAAAAATCTGCCTTCCACACACTGCCGGCTATAACTAAATACAAACTCGGATATTGGTTTTTCAGTTTCAGTAAAGCCTTAAGTAAGACATCGACTCCCTTAACCTTTTTGATTTGGCCAAAGAACAGAAACACCAGTTTATCGTCCGGAATCCCAAGCTTTATACGGCTTTCTTTTTTATCAAACTGTTCCACATAGTCCAACATGTGACCGTGTGGAATCATATGCGTTTTTTCTTTTAATTCCGGGAACAACTCCGCAAAGCGATTCACATTCCCGGGTGCCTGTAAGATAATAGAATCCGCAAGTCCATACAGCTTTTTATGAAAGTACTTGTCATAGAATTTCTCGTTGAAGGGTAGTATGTCGTGTACGGTCGCCACATACTTCACACCATACTTTTTTTGTATCTGTTCAAAAACAGATAGTCGATTGGTGAAAATGTATACCATTCCGTATGGAGCACATCAAACTTTTCCGTTCGAAGAAGTTCTCCGATTTTTTTATAGGATGCAATATAATTTTGCATCTTTTCCAACTTTCCAACATTCTTTTCATCTGTATTAAACAGATTGATTCTTTCACATCTGCAATTTTCCTTCTCCTGTTTCTGGTCAATCGCCAATAAAACTTTAGCTCCGGCTTTTTCAAGCCCGTTTGCAAGCGGAAATGTATACTTATAATTAACTTTTGCGATTTGGTCTACCAATAACACTTTCATTTTATATCCTCTCTTTAAATTCACTCCATTAACACCTAACCTTAATCAGTTCAGCATCTCCAACAACCAGGCACCGCCCCAGTCCAGCAGGCAAAAACAGTGTTTCGCCTTTACTAAAACGCATTGGCTTTTGTTCGGCATCCATCGTCTGGACCTCACCATAGCCATCCAGACACATCAGCACTTGAAAGGAAGTGTCCATTACTGAAAACGCAAAGCCCTTTGTAACTTGAATTTTCTCCGTTTCAAAGTACTTGCATCGGCAGAGGATTTCACGAGAACACCCCGGATAGTGCTTCACCATTCGTGGCTTCTGCCTTATATCAGGCGCAACGCTCATATCCATGACTTCGACTGCTTTATCAAAGTGCAGTTCACGTTTTTTTCCATTCTTATCCACACGGTTGTAATCATAGACACGATAAGTCACATTAGAACTTTCCTGAATTTCAGCCACCAGAATACCTTTACCAATACCATGCACTGTACCTGCTGGCACAAAATAAGTATCGCCTTTGTGGACTTTTACTTTCTGCAAATGCTTGTCCAGCGTACCGGTTTCCACTGCCTTACGCAGAATTTCTTCCGTCACCTCATGCTGAAAGCCATAAATCAGGTGCGCACCTTCTTCAGCATCAATGACATACCACATTTCGGTTTTGCCATTGTCACCTTCGTGCTCCCGTGCATATGTATCATCGGGATGAACCTGAACAGACAGATCCTTCTTGGCATCGATGAATTTTACCAATACAGGCAGTTCTCCGTTTTCCACCTTTGTACCAAGATATTCGGGGTGAGCACTCAGCACCTCCGTCAGCGTTTGTCCCTTATAGATTCCATTCGCCACATAACTGGGACCATCCGGATGTACAGAGCATTCCCATGTCTCCGCCAACGGGGTCAAATCGATTTGCTTTCCGTATTCTTCTCGGAGTCGGGTGCCACCCCACAGGTAGTCCTTGCCAGTCGGAATCAATTTCATGATTTCCATAGCCATCACCCCTTAGTTCTTACACCATGGGAAATTTGATCTTATCCGCAACGCTAATTTCATCGCCAAGCTGAACTTCGATCATGTCCAATGCAGTGATAGCCTCAACCGTGTGCTTGCAGCCTGCTGCAATGGTAATCACATCGCCTGTACGCAGCACCTGCTCCATGCCGTCTACGACTGCCTTGCCCTTACCAGAAACGACAGTCCAGACTTCCTCACGGTAGTTATGCATGTGGTAAGTCATGTGCTCACCCGCTCTCATGGAAATCTTAACTGTCATAGAGCCGGGCTGCACATCGATGACCGTATAACTACCCCAAGACTTCTCAGCATACATTGCCTCGGTCTCAATTTTTTCTACATAGGGCTTCATGTAACCGCTGCGCTCTTTATCAGCAATCAAAATGCCATCACCGCTAGCCGCAATAATCATGTCCTTGCAGCCCATGCAAAGAATCGGGATATTCAGTTCGTTCACCACATTGGTATTTTCGCAGGTTTCATCCAGAACAGCCTTGCCCTTGGTCTTGTCCGCCATGACCTCAGCCATCATGTTCCAGGTGCCGACATCCTTCCAATCTCCGCTGTAACGCAGAACCTGAATGCTGGACTCTTTCTCGACCACGGCATAGTCGAAGCTGATCTTAGTCAGGGTATCGTACTTGTTGAACAGGTCACGGTAGTCCTCGAAGTCGATCATGCTATGAGCCTTGTCCAGCAGATAGCCAAGTTTGAATGCAAAGATGCCTGCATTCCACAATGCGCTCTGTGCCAGATACTTCTTGGCAGTTTCCACATCCGGCTTTTCCTTGAATTCCATGACCTTGCTGACGTTTTCGCCGCTTTCAGGGATAATGTAACCGTACTTCTCGCTAGGATAAGTCGGTTCAATGCCCATCAGGGTCAGATTTGCTCCACCCTGCTCTGCCAGTTCCTGCAGGTTTTTGACGGCTTCGTAATAAGTGTTATCCACATAGGGGTCGACCGGGCAGACAACAACAGCTTCATTTTCTGCCACACCTAGTTCGTCGTGCAGATAGGTAGCAGCTAGTGCGATGGCCGGGAAGGTATCACGGCGGCAGGGCTCTACACAGATAGATGCCTTTTCGCCCAGCTGATTCTTGATAGCACTTGCCTGCGATTTGCTGGTCGCAATGGTAATCTTGGCATCTGCATCTACCGTGGTGATCTGGCGATAGACACGCTGCACCATGGACTCGTACTCATCATTATTCTTGAACAGCTTGATAAACTGCTTGCTGCGCACATCGTTGGAAAGAGGCCAGAGACGCTTACCAGAACCACCAGAAAGTAAAATAATATTCATATGTTTTTCTCCTCTATCTTTACTTCAAGTGTTCTTCCGCACTCTTGCGGATTTCTGCCTCCACCTTCTTGGCAGCTTCCTTATTCTCTGCGCTGACAGAGATATAGGTCTTGAGCTTCGGTTCGGTACCGGAGGGACGCACCACAATGGAGCAGTTATCTTCCAGCAAGAACTTGAGCACATCGGACTTGGGCAGACCATCCAGACCCGGAGCGTAGTCCAGCAGCTTCACGACCTTCTTGCCGCCGAAAGCCTCGATATCGCCCCGGAATGCCTGCATGATGCTCTGCATCTTGGCAAAACCGGCGCTGCCGTCGAACTCATAGCTGTGCAGGGTGTTCAGGCAGTAGCCATAGGTCTTGTACAGTTCGTCCAGCTCGTCCAGCAGGCTGATGCTCTTGGTGGCATAGTAGCTGAACATCTCGCAGATCATATAAGCACCGTCCACACCGTCCTTGTCGCGGACGTAGGAACCGGTCAAATAGCCATAGCTTTCTTCAAAACCGAACACATAGCTGTCTGCCTTGCCCTGCTTTTCCAGCTTGCCGATCTGCTCACCGATGAACTTGAAGCCGGTCAGCACATTGATGGTACGCAGTCCGTAATTGGTAGCGATCTGCTCGCCCATGTCCATGGTGACGATGGTCTTGACCATGACCGGGTCAGCAGGCATCTTGCCATGCTTTACACACTGGCTGCAAATATAATCCAGCAGCAGCATACCCGTCTGGTTGCCGGTCAACAACTCGTACTCCCCTGCCTTGTTCTTGACGGCGATACCCACACGGTCACAGTCGGGGTCGGTCGCCAGCAGAAGGTCAGCATTACACTTCTTGGCATACTCCATGCCCAGCGCCATGGCTTCCTTGATCTCCGGGTTGGGATACGGGCAGGTCGGGAAGTTGCCATCCGGCTGCTCCTGCTCCTTGACCACGGTGATATTGGTGTAGCCCATCTCCTTTAAGGTGCGGGTCACGGGCTTCAGACCGGTGCCGTTCAGCGGGCTGTACACGATGGCCACATTTTTATTGACTTCTTCGCCAAACAGAACAGACTGGCTCTTGACCTGCTCCACGAATGCGGTGTAGACCTCGTCTGGGATGTACTGGATACTGCCGTTTGCCACGCCTGCTTCAAAGTCGCTGGTCTTGACGTCCGCAAAGATGTCCAGCTTCTCGATCTCATCCAGAATTTCCGCTGCGACCTCAGTAGTGATCTGGCAGCCGTCTGCGCCATAGACCTTGTAGCCGTTGTACTTGCTTGGATTGTGGGAGGCCGTCACCATGACACCGGCAGAGGTGTGCAGATAGCGGGTTGCAAAGGACACGGTGGGAACCGGCATCAGAACAGGCCAGATGTTGACCTTGACGCCATTGGCAGCAAACACCCCGGCGGCGACTTTTGCAAACACATCGCTCTTGATGCGGCTGTCATAGCCGATGGCTACCTTCTTGGGCAGGTCGGAGGCATTCAGGTAGTTGGCAAGCCCCTGGGTTGCCTTGCGGATGTTGTAGACGTTCATCCGGTTGGTGCCTGCGCCGATGACACCCCGCAGACCGCCGGTGCCGAATTCCAGCTCCCGGTAAAAGCGGTCGGTGATGGCATCCTCGTCGCCTGCAATGCTCTTCAGCTCCTCGGCAAGGTCGGTAGGCATCCCGGACTGGGAAAGCCAGCGGTCATACTGCTGTTTTACTTTTTCTTCCATAGGATCACACTTTCTTCAAATACCATATCTTTGCGGGCATCTGGCCGTAGCCGCCGGGCAGTTCCAAGCCGGTGGTCAGCAGCTGCGCCCCTGTGTAGGTGTTATTCTCTTCGTCCCGGTACTGTGCCGCCGGGTCCAGCCCTGCCAGCACCAGCCGGGGACGGGCATTCAGACTGGCGGTGCCGTGGCTGCCGGTCAAAGCATCTCCCACGGCGAACACCGCCGCCTCGCTGCCGTCCTTGGCGGAAAGCATCCACGCAGCACCCAGACCATTTGCGTCCGGGTTTACCAGCCGGTGCAGCTCCCCGCCCCGCAGCAGGGCACCGTGGGCACGATACCATGCCACAAAGGAACGCAGCTGCGCAAGCTCTTCCTCCGTGTACTTGGTCAGATCCAGCTCAAAGCCGAAGGTGCCAGTAAGTGCTGCCGCCATCCGTGCTTCCACCGTGGAGATGTGGCCGGTGCAGTGGTTGGGCACGGTGGAAAAGTGTGCACCCATCACACAGCCGGGGTAGAACAGGCTGGTGCCATACTGGATGACTAGGCGGCTCCGGGCATCGGTGTTATCGCTGCACCAGATCTGGGGGCTGTAATAGAGCATTCCGCAGTCGAACCGTGCTCCGCCGCCTGCACAGTTTTCCAGCAGCAAGTGGGGGTATTTCTCGGTCAGACGGCGCTGCAATTCGTACACCCCCAGCACATACCGGTGGTACACCTCGCCCTGCCGCTTGGCAGGCAGAACGGCACTGTACACCTGTGCCAGACTGCGGTTCATGTCCCACTTGAGGTATTTCAGCGGGCAGCTTTGCAAGACGGCATCCAGCTGCTGCCAGATGCCCGCTACCACCTCCGGGCGGCTGAAATCCAGCGTGTACTGCTGCCGGATCTCCAAAGGCTCCCGGCCGGGAATGCCGAACGCCCAGTCTGGGTGGGCACGGTAGAGGTCACTGTCCGGGCTGATGGCCTCCGGTTCCACCCAAAGCCCCATGTCCAGCCCCAGCAGATTGATCTTTTTGCACAGGCCGGG
>OHUD01000431.1_pt1 | contig 20836 bp, 21 predicted proteins | sample 1579021 | NCBI WGS metagenome assembly OHUD01 (sample SAMEA3879597, study PRJEB24766) | human gut metagenome | biome: human-associated habitat; feature: feces | place: USA | collected 1985/1987
AAATAAAAAAAAAGCGGAACGCTCAATTTCGAACGTTCCGCTTATTGTGTCTTGGCGAGATGCCTGATTACATAGCCTGAGCTACAGCTACAGCTACTGCAACAGTTGCACCTACCATAGGGTTGTTACCCATTCCGAGGAAGCCCATCATCTCGACGTGAGCAGGAACTGAAGATGAACCTGCGAACTGAGCGTCAGAGTGCATACGGCCGAGAGTATCGGTCATACCGTAAGAAGCTGGACCTGCAGCCATGTTGTCCGGGTGAAGTGTACGTCCTGTACCACCGCCTGATGCTACTGAGAAGTATGGCACGCGCTCCTTCTTGTATGTTCCTGCTACAGGGTGCTGGAAACGTGTAGGGTTGGTGGAGTTACCGGTGATGGAAATATCCACGTTCTCCTTCCACATGATGGCAACGCCTTCGCGTACATCATCAGCGCCATAGCAACGTACGCCGCCACGTACGCCCTCAGAGTACTTGGTCTCAGAAATTACCTTTACCTCACCGGTATAGTAATCGAACTGGGTCTGTACATATGTGAAGCCGTTGATACGGGAAATGATCTTTGCAGCGTCCTTTCCGAGACCGTTGAGGATGACGCGGAGAGGTTTCTGACGAACCTTGTTGGCCATCTCTGCGATCTTGATAGCGCCTTCAGCGGCAGCATAAGACTCGTGACCTGCGAGGAATGCGAAGCACTCCGTGTTCTCGCTGAGGAGACGGGCTGCGAGGTTACCATGTCCGAGACCTACTTTACGGTCATCAGCAACTGAACCAGGGATGCAGAATGCCTGGAGACCTTCACCGATAGCCTCGGCAGCCTCGGCAGCAGACTTTACGCCTTTCTTTATAGCGATGGCTGCACCTACGACATAAGCCCACTTCGCATTCTCGAAGCAGATTTTCTGAGTGTCTTCGCACATCTTGTAAGGGTCGATACCCTTGGCATCGCAGATTGCCTTTGCATCGTCGATGTCTTTGATTCCATATTTGTTGAGAGTTGCATTGATCTTATCAATACGACGCTCGTAGCTTTCAAAAAGTGCCATGTTCTCTTACTCTTTACGTGGGTCAATATACTTAACAGCGTCCTTGAAGCGGCCGTATGTTCCTTTGGCCTTCTCGATAGCCTCCGGGCCTGTAGCGCCACCCTTGAGAGCATCCATAAGCTTGCCGAGGTTTACGAACTCGTAACCGATAACTTCATTGTTCTCATCGAGAGCCATCTTGGTGCAGTATCCCTCGGTCATTTCGAGGTAACGGCTTCCTTTGGCTTTGGTACCGAACATTGTACCTACCTGGCTGCGGAGGTTCTTTCCGAGGTCCTCAAGTGAACCGCCTACAGGAAGACCGCCCTCTGAGAAAGCAGACTGGGTACGTCCGTAAACGATCTGAAGGAAAAGCTCACGCATCGCAGTGTTGATGGCATCGCAAACGAGGTCTGTGTTGAGAGCCTCAAGGAGTGTCTTGCCAGGAAGGATTTCAGAAGCCATGGCAGCTGAGTGGGTCATACCGGAGCAGCCGATAGTCTCTACGAGAGCCTCTTCGATGATACCGTCCTTGACGTTGAGTGTCAATTTGCAGGCACCCTGCTGAGGAGCACACCAACCGATACCGTGTGTAAGGCCGGAAATGTCCTTGATCTCTTTTGAATGCACCCATTTTCCCTCTTCAGGAATAGGAGCATTGGCGTGATTCGCGCCTTTTGCAACGCAGCACATGTGCTGCACTTCTTGTGTGTAAATCATATTCTAGAATAATGAATTTATGTTCATTTCGCAAAGATAGTAAAATTTTTCGGCATTTATTTTCCTGCGAGATGCTTCTCCCAGGCCCAAGCTGCCTCAAGTGTCTGTTCTACAGTACGTTCTGCCTTCCAGCCGAGCTTTTTGTTGGCAAGTGAAGGGTCTGCCCAAATGGCTGTAACGTCACCTGCACGACGTGGAGCGAACTTGTAGTTCAGTTTGACGCCGTTCACCTTCTCGAAAGCATTGACCAATTCGAGGACGGAAACCGGACGGCCTGTGCCGATGTTGAAAATCTCGTAGTCCTTTTCCATCTTGCCGTCGAGCATTCTTGCGACAGCGTAAACGTGTGCCTTGGCGAGGTCGACGATGTCGATGTAGTCTCTCTGGCATGTTCCGTCCGGGGTAGGATAGTCATTGCCGAAGATGCTCAGGCACTCGCGCTTGCCGATTGCGGTCTGGGTGATGAACGGTACGAGGTTGTTAGGCACGCCTCTCGGGAGTTCGCCGATGAGTGCTGACGGGTGGGCGCCGATTGGGTTGAAATATCTGAGCGCGATACCCTTGATGCAGCCCTCTTTATGTACGCCCGGAGTAACTTCCGTGCCATATCTTGCGTAAGCTTTCACTGAATCGCGGAGAATGTCTTCGCAGATCTGCTTCGTGTTGCCGTAAGGGGATGTTGCAGGCTGACGTGGGGACTCCTCGGTTACAGGAAGCTTGTCCGGCTCGCCGTAAACTGTTGCAGAAGAGGAGAACAGCACGTTGCATCCGCCGTGGGTGCGGGCAGCCTCGATAACGTTCAGGAATGATGAAAGGTTGTTGGTGTAGTATTTTACCGGCTCGGCTACAGATTCGCCGACTGCCTTGAACGCAGCGAAATGGATGACTGCGTCGATCTGGAATTCGGAGAACAGCTTGTTTACTGCTTCCAAGTCACAGAAATCCATCTTGATGAACGGGATGTCTTCCCTCCCGGTGATCTTTTTTACACCTTCGAAACAGGTCATGTCGCAGTTTGACATATCGTCGGCTACAACGACATCGTAGCCAGCCTGAATCAATTCGACTGTCACGTGGCTGCCGATGAATCCGGCACCGCCTGACACGAGAACTCTTTTGCTCATACTTTGTTTTATTATAAGTTTCGTGAACTGCAAATGTAAGCAAAAATGATAAGAATCGGTGCAGAACTTTCCGTAACTTTGCGGATATTTGTGGCGGATATGAAATTGATTTTTACTATAATATTGTCAATGTCGATGTTTTTCGGCATTGAATCTGGAATCCGCGGGGCTGAAATCGAGGATTCATTGGCCCGCAGGGCTGATTCGTCCCGTTTTTCGCCGGCGCAGAAATTCATTGACCTGAAAATGGCGGAGGAGCCTTTCCGCTCGGGCGTCTGCGGCATTCTGGCGGTGAGCATGAACGGGGACACTCTCGCGGAGTACGGCAGTATGCGGAAGCTGATACCTGCGTCGAATACCAAGCTGATTACCACTGGTTTAGCTCTCAATTCCCTCGGTCCGGGATTTCGTTTCACGACGCGGCTCGGCTATACCGGACATGTCAGCAATGGGACTCTCCACGGGGACCTTTATATAGTGGGCGGCGGCGACCCGACCATCGCATCCGGCGATATGATGGCACCATCACGCGACACCCTTTTCGCAACGTGGAAAAGGGCATTGACCCGCGCCGGAATTCATCGGATTTCCGGCCTCGTCATCGGCGACGGGCGCTTCTTCGACGGCCCGATCGAGAACGAAAACTGGGCGTACAATGACCTGGGAACGGATTTCGGTGCCGGGGTAAACGGCCTCTGCTTCGCCCGTAATATCCTGACTGTCAATGTCGAACCGACCACGCTGAAGTCGAAGGTCAATGTCGTTTCAATGTCGCCTTCCCTCCCGTGGCTCCGGTTTCGTGTCAATGCTTTCACTTCTCCGGCGGGCTCCGGGGACAACCTGTATCTGTTCAATACGGACCTGGCTCCAGTGGCGGAGCTGCGTGGCTCGCTGGCCATCGACAAGGGGAGGCGTAAAGAACAGTGCAGCAATAAGTTCGGGGCAATGACCTGCGCCTGGTCCTTCAGCGAGTTCCTTCGCGGTGCCGGCATTTCCAACGGCGGTGCTGCAGATGTCGATTCTTATGGCAATGTCCGTGAGGCGGAGAAGTTTTCCCGTGAGGTGTCTTCGCGTCCTGCCGCGTCTCCTGCCTCGATACGCACTATCGCTTCCTTCCGTTCGCCTTCGCTTCTGGAAATCGCCAAGGTGACGAATGACCGGAGCGACAATTTTTATGCGGAAACATTGATCCGTATGATTTCGAAGACGCGGACGGGTTCAGCGTCGTACGATTCTTGCGGGGTGGTGATTCTCAGGGAGTTGGACAGTCTTGGCGTGGATGGCGGATGCGGTATGAGGATGGTGGACGGCAGCGGTCTGGCGCGGCACAACTACATTTCGCCGGACTTTTTCTGCCGCTTCCTGAAGGCGATGTCGCAGTCGCGTTCTTCTGCGCAGTATCTTTCAACTCTTTCTGTAGCAGGTGGTTCGCGCATGAAGAATTGTCCGGATTCGCTCCGCCGCCGTGTCCGCATGAAGAGCGGTTCCATGAACGGGGTCCTGTGCTATTCCGGCTACATACTTCCTGCCGGCGGTGTTTCTTCGCGTGGCTCGTTTTCCGAGGATACTATCGTCTTTTCAATAATGACGAACAACATTGTCGAGGATTCCGCCGCGGTATGCAATTTTATCGATGCCCTTCTGGTGAAGCTCTGCAATGGGTGAGGTCTTGCTGCCGGGTAACGAAAAAGGCTGACTATCGTATTGATAATCAGCCCTTATCTTCTTCTGGTGGAGAAAATTATTCGCCTTCCTTTGCTGTAACTACAGCGCTGAGTTTCTCGTAGAGAGCATCTGTTCTTTCGAACATCTCTTTATGGAGATTTGCGAACCATGCCTTTCTCTGCTTAGGCTCAACCTTGGCATTAGCCTTGTCCTTCATGTCATTGTACAGGTCCACTGCCTCGCTGATGATCTCGGCAATCTTCTCTGAACTCTTGTGAGGGTTGAGGGTAATGAAGAGAGAACAATCATCGACGAATTCGCCGACAATGTATTCAACGTCTTTTTTGAAATCTCTAAGATTCATAGTATTACGAACTTTTTTAATAAATTGCTTTATCGGTGCCGTGTTTCGTGCATGGTCTGCATGCGTTTGCACGGATTCCGCAAAGTTAGTCAAAATTTTTGAAAATAGTAAGGACTTGCGGTAATCTTCACTGATGTGTACGGGGTCCCGTCCGCATCGCACATCCGGCTTGCCCGCAAGAGCCTTGTCGCGCCGCTGTAATAGTCCGGTTCCGATGGATTCAGCGAGTTGATTCTGACTTCGTGTGAAGAGTGGATTATCCTGCCGCCTCCTATATACATTGCCACATGGGTGATTCTTTCCGGTTTTTCTTCCGTGGCCCGTTTCCCGAAGAACAGCAGGTCGCCCGGTTTCAGGTCGCCTTCGCTTTTTCCCGGGATGAATCCTTCCAATGAAACAGCCTTGCCTTCGTTTACTTGCTGCGATGCGTTTCTGTGCAGGAGTACGCCGTTCAGGAAGAATGCGGTCCGGGTCAATCCGCTGCAGTCCAGGCCTTTAGGCGATGTCCCGCCCCACATGTAAGGTGTCCCGAGGAATTTCTTTGCCGTGGCGACCACGTTTTCCGGCGTGGCTTTTCGGGATGCGGCCCATGATGAGAACTCCGCCACGTCCTGGCATTTCACATATCCGGTACGCCCGTCAGGCATTGTCACGGCCAGAAACAGTTTGTGTTTCAATGGTTTGTCGCCGGCATTGAATTTTATCCTCAGCAGGTCGCCTGCAACGAGGTCGCTGATGCGTTGTGAACTGGCGTCGGGAGCTTCGTAGACTTCCGTCCAGAGTGAGGTGCAGATGTATTTGGGCGCTGCGATGTATTGCCTGAGTTGTGTGCTGTCCATCGGGATGATTCCCATGTCCGATGCCCATGCCGTGTAAGGCTCCGGGGTCTTGATTTTCAGCCAATATCCTTCACTGCCAATGATTTCCACCGGGGTTCCCATCAATGCTTGTGTCTCCAGTCCGGATTCGTAGTCGGGAAGCGTGCGCATGAAGTCCGCCGAGTATTTGACGATGCCGTATTTCTGTTGTCCGGCCGCGTTGAGGCTCAATGCCAATGCGACCAGGACGGGTATTATTGATTTTCTCATTTTTCGCTGTTGTTTGATCCCTGTTTTGCGAAGATAAGTACTTTTTAATAGATTTGCAGCCGAAAATCCGATATTATGGAAAGTGTCTCAATGGTGATGCCGGATTGTTTTCCGGATGGTAAGAGGTACAATACCTTCGTGGGGTATTACAAGCGTGTCTATGGCGAGCGTCTCCAGAAGCTTGTCATTGATGCCGGTTTCACTTGTCCGAACCGTGACGGCACCGTCGGCTACGGCGGTTGTTCTTTTTGTGACAATGCTGCTTTCCATCCGTCTTACAGCACTGCCGGCAAGTCCATTGCCGCCCAGATTGACGAGGGCATTGAATTTCATCAGGTGCGTTATCGCAACACCAGACATTATCTGGCGTATTTTCAGTCATATTCAAATACTTATGCTCCGCTTCCGAGGTTGAAGGAGCTGTATTTGGAGGCGTTGTCCCATCCGCATATCGTCGGCATTGTCATAGGCACGAGGCCGGATTGCATTGACGAGGAAAAGTTGGATTGGCTGGCGGAGCTGAAGGCCGGCAGGGCGTTGCCGGATTGGCATCGGGACGGGTTCGGGTCGCCGGTGGTAAAGGTGGAGTACGGTATCGAGTCGTGTTATGATGCGACGCTTCTGCGTGTCGGGCGTGGTCATGATGTGGCTGCTGCCGAGCGTGCTGTGAGGCTTTCTGCCGAGCGTGGTCTTGACCCCGGTGCGCATTTTATCCTGGGTCTTCCGGGGGAGTCCCGGTCAATGCTTGTGGACCAGTGTTCGTTCATCAGTTCCCTTCCGCTTCATTCCGTGAAGTTCCATCAGTTGCAATTGGTCAAGGGGACGCGCATCGAGAAGGAGTACGCGGCTGTCCCAGATGATTTCCTGCGTCTGGATTTGCCCGAGTATCTGGATCTTGTGGTAGATATTCTGGAGCGTCTCCGTCCTGATTTGTACATAGAGCGTATCGCCGGAGAGGTGCCTCCGCGTTTCGTCAATGAGACCCAATGGGGCTTGATCCGCAATTTCCAGATTCTTCATCTCCTGGATGACCGTCTTTCCGCCCGCAACACATGGCAGGGCAGGCTGTTCCGGCATCAGTTTTCTTTCAAACCAGCGACTTCTTCCTCAGTGAGTCCGGTGGCTTCGCAGATGGTCTGAATAGGTAAATTAATTCGTAACAAATTCACAGCGATTTCTCTGCGCCCTTGCTTCAGTCCTTTTTCAAGCCCTTCCTCGCGCCCTTCTTCGCGCCCCTTTTTCTTCGCGTACTCCAATTGGTTATATGTGTCCCTTGCCGTCTGCATATTGTTGATGTATTTTTTCTTGTCTTCATCATCAAGGCTGGAAATTTCAGCTACATCGAAAATCCGTTTGAAGATCTTGTCACGCAGTGCCGCCGGTCTTTCAAGCAGATCCGACAGGTTCTTCAGCATGTACAGCCATTTGTCCAGGTCTGTGGTCAGCTCGTCCTCAGTCTTGTTGAACTTCGCGACTTCGACAAAGACGAATTTCAGCTTGTCGGTCATGGTCTCGCCGGTCGTCCCTTCGCGCAGCCAGTAGCGGTGCTGTATCCGGTCGTCGTCCAGGTGCTTGTAGTTCAGCACTCCCAGGAAGAATACGCCGTCGAGCCGGAAGTTCCAGGGTTTCCTCGGATCGCCCTCCTCTTTCTCCATGGCCTTCTTGCCCTGTTTCAGGATCGGAAAGGAGGTGTAATACAATGCCCTCTCGAAGAAGTGTTCCTGTGCGCCCCGCTGCACTTCGACCAGGAATTCCTTGCCGTCCGATGCCCTGCAGATGACGTCGAAAACTGCCCTGCGGTCCTTTTCCATGATTCCCAACTGTTCGGACGGAAGGTATGTGATGTCCTCGATGTCGAATTCCGGGAAAATGACTTTAAGGAATTCAATGAGGATGTCCTTGTTTACTTCCGAGCCGAATAGTCTTTTGAAGCTCCAGTCGATCATTGGATCGATGTACCTTGCCTTGAATGTTTCTTGCATAAAGTTAATGTTTTTAATTAATTTAACAAAGATTTGACGTGATGACGTGTCGCGATTGCGGCGGCATCATCGTGTTTCAAGGCTGCAATAGTATGCAAAAAATTTTCGAAAACATTGGAAATGTGGGTACAGGAATGCAGATTTTTATGATTTTTATGTCCCGTGGAAGATTTTTATGTGTTTTGTGGTTTTTTCTGGAAATTAATTTATGATTTTTATCTGTCTAAAACCACAGTACAAAATTGTAATTTGGCGGGACGTGGCCGCGTCCCGACAGCTTGCTCCGGAGGTAATCATGGTGATGTTTATGTCGCCCTTGGACGCGCCCCGGCGGGGGTGGGACCTCTGGAGGTTCGCTTCGCTCATCCCGTCAGGCTGTCGCCTGCCACCCATTCACAAGGCCATGGGCGGCCATGCCTCCAGAGGTCCCATCCCCGCCGGGGCTTTTGCCTGTACATGGATTATCGGTAAACGTTTTTCAGGACGATACATTTGACGTGGCGCGTAAATAGCTGAATGTTAGACATTTCGTCATTTTTAGAGTGTGCAAAAAGATAACTCTGAAAACGGCTAATCTATTATGAAACAGAGATTTATGCGCCACGCATTCTGTGTCATGTCTTCGGCTGCGCCTTGTGCGATGTGTAATGGTTATGGTAGCGGAGCACCCACAATCCCGCGACTTCTTCTTCGACTTGGTGTTCGTGTCAGGAGTGTTTGGAAAATATGCGAAGAAGTCGAAACTGGTGGTGTGGCTGGTTTAGGGTATTATTCTTTAGATGTAGTTCCAGTGATACTAACGCCTCTTGTGCTATTTGACGGACAGATGGATATATCGGGGTGTTCTCAAAACAGACATCTGAACCATTTACTATCAGATGCAATGCTTGCGTATCACGGTACTCATTGTAAAACATTTCCTCAATTCTCTTGTCTTGAAGATTGTTTTCATAATGAGCTCCTCCATCTTTGTTTGCTAAGATGGTAAACAATTGGTATCGTGATAAATGCCAATTCTGTTCTTCTCCCCAATTCCTGCCTTTCAATACCTCGAATATGTTGGAGTCCAGCCAGTCCTTCGTGGAGAGAAATCTATTTTGACTGATGCACCTTTGTTCGTAATCTGAATAAATATAAGGAGGATTTACGGAGAGGGGAGAATGTGTATCTGACGCCACCATTATCGGAATTGTTGATCTCCTTACAGAGCAGGCCGCAATAAATATGTGTGGCGACTTGTATGTTTTTGTTCGAAACGTTATCCCCTACAGCGAAGAAGGAGATGGTTCCTCTTTGGGCCGTCGTGTCCAGGAATTTAACTTTATCGCGCAATCCGCATTGGGTCAGGACTGAAAGACTTCTTCCGTTCGGACTATCGTGCAGCAATGTCCGCAATGCGACTGCGATATCCATTGCGACGCACATTCCGTTATCATATGATTTGCACAGGTCGTGTAATCTGTGGAGTTGCTCTATGAGTGCTGTCTGAGGTGTCCGTTCGGGTTTCATATAAAGTGATAGTATATGAGTTTCAGCTGAATTGTTCAGTTTGTCGTGTGGGATGTATGCGGTTGCCCCAATGAGGTAGAGTCTTGTCAGTTCAATGAATATGTTTAGGACTGGTCCGAGTTGATTTCAATTATGGTGTATCTGAAAATGGGGTTGCGGTGGTGTACATGATTGTGTGGGTTTTGGGGTTTTATAAAAAGTCGGAGGAAAACCATCGTTTTCCTCCGACAATAATAAGGTTATTCTGTAAATGAACCGGCCGGTGCTGTTTCTGTCAAGTTCAATGCTTTTGTCTTGAAGTTCCTGACCTCAGCGTGAGGCTAATTATCCGTAGGTTCTTGCCCGCCGATGCCTCCGCCAGCTGATAGTTAATAAGTAACAGTGTATTTTATACCGTTGATTAGTACGTTTTTGCCAAAAGAGGTACACTTAATCATTAGTCCTGTTACTTTGGAATCAACGGAATTAAACACAACTTCTTTGAATGTTGTATTTGCAGCGTTATTCTTATTGTCTGGGGTTATAGCTATTCCATCGCCGACAGTATTGCCTGTTGCATCTACAAGGTAAACAGTCAGCTTTGATGTGGTCGCTCCATTGCATAAAGATTTTACACTAACAGAAATCTTGGTTGCATTAGTGAAATCAGGAATAGACTTGTTGATAATGTATGCGCCGACTTTTTTTATTCCATACGGCTGGTTAAAATATGTTGTGCAGTTGGATGCAGTCCAATCATCTGATTTTTTGGTGAGATCCCACTCTTTAGATTTAGTCTCTTCCACACTGCCAACTCCATTCTGAGTAAGTTTGAAAGTCTTAGTAATGGAGTCATCCTCGGTCGTGACAACAATGTCTGCGGTTCTTTCTTTACCTGTAGTATTCTCGCTGAAAGTGATTTCTACTTCTCCATTATTTTCGCCAGACTGTGTCGAAACTTTTGCCCAGTCAGATTTGGTAGATACTGTCCATTTAGTGTTTGATGATACATTGAAAGTTGTGCTTGTAGCGCTGCTTTCAACTGACTGATACTCTGGATTAACACTTAATTCTGCGAAGTTTCCCTCAATGATTTGTATTCGGTCAATATATAACCTTCCGCCTTTATCACTGGTAATGGTTATCTTTTCCGTACTTGAAAGTGCAGGCAGATTGATATAATAATCTTGAAAGTTTTCACCGAGTTTCGCTGTTGTATATGTCTTACCTCCTGCCGTCATAGATATGGCAACATTGTCATTAGAATACTTCTTTGCACGAATGATTACGTGTGATGCTTTTGACAAGTTAATATCTACTGTTGAGACTGAGCCTTTTGCGCTACCGCTGCCAATTATAATGGCTCCGTCTATTTGATAGCTTCTAACTTTTTTAAAATCTGAAAAATTAGGGAATTTTGCAATTTCAAGATTTTCCCAGTTATTAGTGGATTTTACTGCGTTGAAATCTTCGTCAAACGGCAAAGCAAGCCCCGCGGACTTCTCCACTCTCGTCACGCTGCTCATATCAACATTAAGCCCTTTGCGAGCATTCTGCTTGAACTCTATGTTGCAGGACTCGATATTACGGGTGTATGTTGCTTTGTTGGTTTCGACTGCGATGTACAATGATTTTACTGTTGCAGGCATGACTGCAGCCCAGAACTCAACATTGTTATTGTTGACCTTGAGATTAGTTCCGTTGATTGTCAAGATATTAGCGTCGGTGATGGTTTTTGGGCCCAAGATGTTGCCATTTTGTATGTCAATCCATCTATCTCCGACAAGTTTTGCCTCAGCATCAGCGGTCAAAACAATTGTAGTGATAACCTCATTCTCAGTAAGTCCCTGAAGTCCTTTGAGGGTAATGTCTGCGTGAGAAACGATGCGCTGCCATAAGAGAGGAATTGCATCTGCTTTTGCGTCGCTGAGGGAATTATAAGTTTTGGTGGCCTTTCCGATCATCAGGTCAGCAGCAGCGTCAAATGAATTCTCCGCGGGAGTCTGGACGTCAGGAATAGTCATCGTGACTGATGGCGCATATTTGATGTCTGTTGACTTTACACAGCTGCTTGGATATACACTGTAGAACTGATGTACGCCTGTGGCCGTTGCATTAAAGTTGCCTGAGATGTTGAATACTGCAGTTTCTCCACCAGCGGCAAGACCATTTGATGCGTAAATCTTTGCCGGCTTATCAGCAGTTGCATCACCATTGGCATTCTGCCATTTGTCGTTTACTGTGTATGCAATACTGATTTTGTCTCCCTTTTCCCAAAGAATCGTCTTGTTTACGGCATCAGCTACTGTTTTAGTGGTAGGATTTGCAGAGGTGAAATTGAGAGAAACGAGTTCATCTTCAATTGCCGGAGAAGAAGCCTCCTTCTGGCATGCAGCAAACGATAATGTCGTTGCCGCTATAACGAAAGGTATAAATATCTTTTTCATGATGCGGTCAATGTTTAAAGATTTTCAACGTCATCGTCTCCCCAAGAATAGCCATTGGCAGGAGAATTTATCTTATCCCCCCCCCAGCTCTCAGCCATCACACTTTCCGTCTCTACGAAAAGCACCTGGAGGGTCGGGCGCTCGTAGGTCTTTTGATTGTTTTTCGTCATGATAAATTGTTAGTTTAATGCGTTTATAATTTGTTGTTTATTCGTCCTTTCCGAAGGCGGCATCGCGCCGCGCACACTATAATTTCACAAAGGTACATAAACATTCCGGAATTCCTTATATTTATATTGAAAATCTTGTAATTGCGCTGTCGGCGCATCTGCTGTCATATCATCGTCCCTCTTGCCGGGCAAAGATTTGCCAGAAGGGCTGTACGTAATCAAAAAATTCGTATATTTGCCAAAATATATTTATTCACAATGCAGTTCGTAAATACAGAAATCCCAGAAGGACTTACCTTCGATGACGTTTTGCTCGTTCCTGCACGCTCCGAGGTCTTGCCGAGAGCTGTAGATGTTTCCACTAAGTTCACTAGAGATATTTCTCTCTGCACTCCTATCGTGTCTTCCGCAATGGACACTGTTACAGAGGCTGAACTCGCTATTGCAATGGCTCGTGCCGGCGGTATAGGCGTAATTCACAAGAACATGACCATCGACCAGCAGTGTGAGCAGGTCCGCCGTGTGAAAAGGGCGGAGAACGGTATGATTTACGACCCGGTCACCATCAGCCCTGAAGCTACTGTCGGTGACGCATTGGCATTGATGGCCAAGCACCATATCGGAGGCATCCCTGTTGTGGACAATGCCGGAAGGCTCATCGGAATCGTCACGAACCGTGACCTCCGTTTCCAGGACAACAAACGATTGCCGATTTCCGAAATCATGACCCGCGAGAACCTGATCACCGCGAAAAAGGGTATCAGCCTGCAGGAGGCCACCGGAATCCTGCGCAAGAGCAAGGTCGAGAAACTCCCTGTAGTGGACGATGACAACAAGCTTGTCGGACTCATCACCTACAAGGACCTCATGAAAATCAAGGACAATCCTATCGCTTCCAAAGATTCGAAGGGCCGTCTTCTTGTGGCAGCTGCAGTCGGCGTGAAGTCAGATACCCTCGACAGAATCGAGATGCTCGTGAGTGCAGGTGCTGACGCTGTAGTGATCGATACGGCACACGGACATTCAGTAGGCGTGCTCGAAGTCATTGCCAAGGCTTGTGAAGCATTCAAGAACAGAGATATACAGATCGTTGCCGGCAACGTCGCTACCGGAGAAGGAGCAAAGGCATTGGCGGATGCCGGTGTAAGTGCCGTGAAGGTAGGCATTGGCCCTGGCTCGATTTGTACTACGCGAATCATCGCGGGCGTCGGTATGCCGCAGTTGACGGCGGTGATGTTGGCGTCGAAAGCTCTTGAGGGAACGGGCGTTCCTGTCATTGCCGACGGTGGTATCCGCTACTCAGGCGATATCGCGAAGGCATTGGCCGCAGGCGCAAGCACCATTATGGCGGGCTCGCTTTTTGCCGGCACGGAGGAGTCTCCTGGCGAGACTATCATCCTGAATGGCAGGAAGTTCAAGGCGTACAGAGGTATGGGTTCGCTCGAAGCGATGGAGCATGGCTCGAAGGACAGATATTTCCAGGATATGGAAGAGGATGTGAAGAAACTCGTGCCGGAGGGAATCGTGGCGCAGGTGCCTTTCAAGGGTACTGTATCCGAGGTAGTATATCAGCTTGTGGGCGGTTTGCGTGCAGGTATGGGCTATGTCGGAGCGAAGGATATCGCATCGTTGCGTAACGCCAAGTTCGTCCGCATTACCAATGCAGGTTACCTGGAGAGCCATCCGCATGATGTGACAATCACCAAGGAATCACCTAATTATTCAAGATAGAATTGACCGGAAACAGACTTTTGAATATTTTCGGCGTTTGCCTTTTAGTAATCGTCTTGCCGTGGCTGAATTCGTGCAAGACGATTACGTCGTTTGTTCATGACGGGCGCGTGGTGGCCAAAATCGGCAATCACAAGCTGTATGCGTCGGACCTGAATGCGTATATTCCGGATTCGGCGAGCCCGGAGGACAGTACGCGGCTGGCGCTCCAATACATCAATTCGTGGGCGTCGGACATGGCGTTCATTGATGTGGCCGAGAAGGAATTGTCTAAAAGCGAGAAGAACGTGGACAAGGAGCTGGAGGACTACAGGCGGTCGCTGCTGAAGTACCGTTATGAGCAGAAGTATGTGAACCAGAGGCTTGACACGGCTGTGACGGATGCGCAGATAGAGAAATACTACGAGGCGCATATCGAGACGTTCAAGCTGTCGCTGCCGATAGCGAAGGCGCGTTTCCTTTCGATTTCCTCGGATTCCCCGAATCTGGAGATCATCAAGAAGAAAATGAAGTCGGACAAGCCGGAGGACCAGATGGAAGCGGACAGTGTCGCATCCTATTCGGCGTTCCGGTACACGGATTTCGGCGGCAAGTGGATAGACCTCGTGCGACTGTCCCGGGAGTTCGGAACTGACTATGGTACAGTGTTTTCAATGATGAAGGACGGGGTGGTGGAGATTCCGGATGATAACGGGAACCTGAACATCGCCTATATCGGGAGCTTGAAGAAGGCCGGCGAGACCGGTCCGGTGGAATATTATCGCGAAAGAATCAAGGACATCATACTCAGCACCAGAAAACAGGCGTTGCTGAGCGGTTTGGAACGGGACTTGATAGAGAATGCGCGCAATCAGGAAAATTTCGTCATCTATTGATGGGGTTGGACCAATAATGAATATCGAAGAAACATGAAAAATATTCTGAAACTGACAGTATCTGTAATGGCGCTCGTCCTGCCGGTATGCGGCTTTGCGCAGACGTACCCTAACGGGCTCATTGACAAGACTATAGCCGTGGTCGGTAACGAGATGATCTCGCTGTCCCAGCTGGAACAGGAGATATTGTATATGCGTATGCAGGGCATGTATTCCGACAAGAACATGCGTTGCGAGCAGCTGGAGCGCATGATGGATTCCAAACTGTTCCTCATGCAGGCGAGAATCGACTCCCTTTCGGTGAACCAGGAGATGGTGAACAGCTCCCTGGAACAGAGGATGGCACAGATTCAGACGAATTTCGGTGGCGATGACGAGGTGGAGAAGTTCTATGGCAAGCCGATTTACAAGCTTCGTCAGGAATGGAGGCAGCAGCTGGAGGATATGACGCTTACCCAGCAGATGCAGCAGCAGATCGCATCGTCGATTCCGGAGCTTACGCCTCATGATGTGAAGAAGTATATTTCCGAGACGGATCCTGAGGACCTGCCGATGGTGCCGATCAAGTACCAGCTCAGCCAGATTTGCATCTATCCGGACCGTGAGAATGCGAATCTCGCTGTGAAAGAGAAGCTTCTGAGCATCCGTGAGAGAATTATCAATGGGGAGAAATTCTCGACATTGGCCCGTATTTATTCCGAGGACCCGGGTAGCGCGAGAAAGGGCGGTGAGCTCGGAATGGCGTCCAAGTCCATTTTCTGGCCGGCGTTTTCCGATGCGGCAATGTCTCTGAAACCTGGTGTCATTTCGCAGATTGTCGAGACTCCCGACGGATTCCATATCATAGAGGTGCTGGAGAAGAAAGGTGACATGTTCAATGCTCGTCACATCCTCATAAAGCCTTCATACACAGACCAGGACAGGCAGAAAGCATTCGCTACTCTCGATTCGTTGAAGACGGAGATTCAGAATGACGCTGTGACGTTCGAGCTTGCTGCGAAGTTCTATTCTCAGGACGCGCAGACGAAGACCAACGGCGGTCAGATGGCTGACCCTAATACCGGTTCTTCGTATTTCGAGATTGACCAGCTGAAGCCTCAGGACTATGCTGCTATCAAGGATTTGAAGGAGGGCGAGATTTCGGAGCCGGTGGAGTCCAAGGACAATGAGGGCCGCGACGGCAATACCGTATATAAGATTATCCGCGTCGACAAGATTATTCCGGCGCATACCGCTTCTTTCGACAATGATTACAGCGACTTGCTCGAAGAGGCACGTGCCAAGGAACAGAATGCGGCCATCGACGAATTCATTGACGGTAAGATAAAAACTACATATATAGTCATTGACCCTCTCTTCAAGAATTGCGAGTTCTCACGCGACGGCTGGAACAAGGTCGCAAAAGAGGGCACATCTGAGAAATAATCATGACTTTTCGCAGAAGTCTCATAGCGGGATTGATATTTCTGTCAATGTTTTTCCGCCTGTCTGCCCAGGAAAAAGGCAGTCAGGTGGATTCTCTTGTACGCCTGTTGAGCGCGCAGTCCATGGAATTGATAGAAAAGGACGGGGTGGATTACCGTAAAGTTACGGGGCCTGCGCGTTTCCTGCACAATGACACTTTTCTCATTTGCGATACCGCGCTCTGGAATGTGCGGACCAATGAAATTTTCGCTATCAGCAATGTGAAAATCCTTCAGGATCAGACGGTTCTGACCGGTGACAAGCTCACCTATTATGTGGACCGTGACCTGGCCGAGTTCCGCGGTTCGCTGGTGCAGCTGGAGGACAAGGACCACAATGTTCTCCGTACGGAATTCCTTGACTACAATACGCGTGACAGTGTCGCGATATTTTTCAACGGCGGTTCCATGAAGGATGCCGAAGGTCAGGTAATCGAAAGTCGCACAGGTACTTACGATTCGAAGGCGAAGACGTTCACATTTTCCGACAATGTCAATATGTTCACGGATTCCGTGTTCGTGAAGACGACGAATCTCGTATATGATTCTGCCCGGAACAAGGCATCTTTCGGTTTCGGTACCGATGCCTGGAGCGAGGACAACATGTTGTCTTCCAATGCCGGATGGTATGACCGCAACAGGGAGATTTTCCTTTTCCGCCTGGATGTCCATGGTATGAGCGACACGCAGGAGGGATGGGCGGATTCATTGTTCTACTATCGTCCTACCGGCGATATTGAACTTCTTGGCAATGCGCAGGTTACGGATACGACGCGGGATATGTCGGCTGTCGCCGGAAGGATGCTGTATACGGATTCATTGTCCCGACTGGTCATGACGCGCGAGCCGGCTGTCATTGGGGTGGTGAAGTCGGAAACCGCGCCGCCTGATTCGGTGTATTTCGGTGCGGATTCGATTGTGGCTCAGTCTCTTATGATGTTCCAGATAGAGGATGCCGTGAAGAGTGCCGCCAAGTCTCGTCTTGAGGACTTGTCTGTGGATGCTGTCCAGAATTATCGCCAGAAAGCGGCGAAGGAGGCGGCTGAGGCTGCGGCAAAGGCTGCGGAGAATGATCCGAACAGGCCTAAAGGTGGCAAGAAAGGTGGTGCGGACAAGGTGGAGGGTGATGTGAAGGCGCCGAAAGTGGGTGCTGTGGACAAAGGCATTGACCCGAATGCTGCGGCCGCAGGGCAGGACTCGAAGCCGGCGGGAACGGATTCATTGACGATGGGCCCGGATTCATTGGCAGTCGGGTCGGATTCTCTGGCGTCAGCAACGGATTCGCTCGCGGTTCAGACGGATAGTATTCCGGAGCCGCTGGATTCCACGAAAATCAGTTTCATCACCGCTGTAAAGAATGTAAAGCTTTATAAATCAGATATTCAGATTGCATGCGATTCTCTGGCTTACAATGACTTGGATTCATTGGTGAGGATGTATGAGAGGCCGATCGTGTGGAACGAGTCTAACAGGCAGTATTCGGCGGACAGTCTTTTCGCTGTTCTGAAAAACCAGTCGCTGCAGAAGGCGAGTCTGATGTCCAATGCGTTCATTATCATCAAGGAAGATACGTTGTGCTACGACCAAATCCGCGCTACGGAGATGCTCGCTTATTTCGACACTACCGGTGCGTTGTCGCGTTTCGATGCGATGGGTGATGCCAATGCGATTTTCTATCTGCAGGAGGATAGTGTTTACGCGACCGTGAACAAGAGCGAGGCGAAGATGCTGAGTGCGTATTTCAAGAACGGGGATATTGACCGGGTTTATTATTTCGAGTCTGCGAAGAATGATGGTTATCCGGTGGCACAGATGACGAGTGAGGAGCGTGTGCTGAAGGGTTTCTCGTGGCAGCCCGAGCTTCGTCCTTCCGGCAGGCAGGATGTGACGCCGTATTCCATAAGGCCTTCAGAGCGTTCGCGTTACGCGGCTCGTCCGAGGACGTCGTTTGAGTATACCGACAAGTTTTATCCGGGTTATATGCCGGGAGTGATGAAGGAAATCGAGCGCGGAAGGCTAGCCAAGGCAGATGCAAAGGCCCGCAAAAAGGAGGCTGCGTGCGTCATGCCGGCCGATACGGCGTCCGTGCAGTCGCCGGATTCTCTCGCCAATGTTCCGCCTAAGGATTCGCTCAATGCTGCAGTTCCGGCTGTCGCTGATTCTACCAAGGCGGCAACTGATTCATTGTCAATGTCTTCGGATTCTTCTTCCGTCAATGCTGCCGTACTTGATGCCGCTGCATTGAAGAAGGCACAGCGTGATTCTCTTCGTGCCGCGAAGGATGCCGCACGTGAGGCGAAGTGGGCGCGTCTGGACAGCCTGGATGCTGCCAAGGCCAAGTTGGCTGCGGATAAGAAGGCGGCCAAGTTGCGTGCCAAGAAACTGAAGCAGCTCAAGGCCATCAAAGCGCGTGAGGCGAAGGAAAATGCCCGCCTGGAGAAGTACAAGGCAGTTTTCGCCAAGAAAAAGGAGAAGGAAGACCGCAAGGCAGCCGAGCGTGCAGCCCGTGAGGCGGTGAAAGCAGCCCGTGAGGCGGAGAAGTCAGCTGAGAATGCCGTGGACGTGCCTGTGGAGGAGGAGAAGTCATAACTATCTCCGCGGTTATCCTGACACGGCGTCCCGCTTGTCTTGCCGGGGCAGTCGCTCCCGCCGCGCAGACTATTCCGCGAACAGCTTGATGATGTTCAGGACTACCTCGGAGGCCTTTTCGATGTTCTCTAGAGGGGCGAACTCCATCTTGCCGTGGAAATTCATGCCGCCGGCGAAGATGTTCGGGCATGGGAGGCCTTTGAATGAAAGATTCGCTCCGTCAGTGCCGCCTCGGATAGGCTGGATCTTCGGCTTGATGCCTGCCATCTCCATGGCTTTGACCGCCTTTTCCACGATGAAATAGTATGGCTCCACCTGCTCACGCATGTTGTAGTACTGGTCCTTGACCTCCAGAGTGGCAGTGCCTTCACCGTATTTGACATTGATGAAATTGACACATTGACCTATAAGCTCCTTCTTCTCCTCGAACTTCTTGCGGTCGTGGTCGCGGATGATGTAGCCGAAATCGGCCTCCTCGACGGAACCCTTGAAACTGATGATGTGGAAGAAGCCGTCATAGCCCTCCGTCAGCTCAGGACGCTGGCCGATAGGAAGCAAGTCATTGAACTCCATGCCGATAAGGATGGCGTTCTTCATCTTGTCCTTCGCGTAGCCCGGGTGGACATTGCGCCCCTGGATATGAATCTTGGCGGAAGCGGCATTGAAATTCTCAAACTCCAGCTCACCGATTTCACCGCCGTCCATCGTGTAGGCGTAGTCGGCACCGAAGCGCTTTACGTCGAACTTCACGACACCGCGGCCGATTTCCTCATCCGGAGTGAAGCCGATCTTTATGTCACCATGCTTGAACTCAGGATGCTCTACAATATATTGTACTGCGTCCATAATCTCTGCAACACCCGCCTTGTCGTCAGCGCCTAGCAACGTGGTACCGTCAGTGGTGATGATGGTCTCGCCCTTGTGAGCCAGCAGCTCAGGGAATTCGGACGGTTTCAGGAACAGTCCCGGCACACCCTTCAGCTCGATGTCGCCGCCGTCGTAGTCCTTGATAATCTGCGGTTTGACGTCTTTTCCGGAAGCATCCGGCGATGTGTCCACGTGAGCGATGAAGCCTATTGCTGGAACTTTCTTGTCAATGTTTGACGGTATGGAGCCCATCACGTAGCCGTACTCGTCGAGCGTGGCCTCTACTCCCATGTCGTTCAGCTCCTTGCAGAGCAATTTCAATAAATCCAGTTCCTTGGCTGCACTTGGCTGTGACTCCGAATTTTCATCAGACTGAGTGTCGATGGCGACATATCTCAGGAATCTGTCCAATATCTTTTCCATAAATTATTGTAGTTGTTTTTTGTCATTCACTTTCATTGCCACTCCTATCATGAAGACTATCAATGTGATATAAGGGATGATGGCGATAGCTTCACCGTACATTGCCTGCCAGTCGGTCAAGTAAACATTGACATCGGCAAACTTGAGGATTGCGCTGACGACACCCATCAGAGCACCGCCGGCGATGAATCCGGAGGCGATGAGCGTGCCTTTTTCCTGTCTCTCGGCATTGACCTTGGCGTCCTTGCTGCGGGAGCCGACGAACCAGGAGATTCCGCCGCCGACGAGCAACGGCAGGTTCAGGTCGATAGGGATGAACATTCCGAGCGCGAACGGAAGAGCCGGTATCTTGCACATTGTCAGGATGATAGCGATGAGGGCGCCGATGCCGTAGAGGACCCATGGAGCGCCGCCGCCGTTCATAAGCGGCTGGATCACAGCTGCCATGGCATTGGCCTGAGCGGCAGAAACAGTGCCCAGCTGGGCGCCATCGGCACCGATAAGCCGGATTTCCTTGTCACGAATCTCCTCATTGAGCTGATGTTCTAACTTTGCGATGGTAAGCACCTCCAAAAAAGCAGCAAAAAAACGGATGCCAAAGCACCCGCTGCACGCACTCCTGCCCCAACAGAGGGGAGGAAAGGACGTATCAACCGTTTTGCTTTTATCGCTTACGGTGAGGCGGATGTTTAGCCTTCTTGATTACCTAGGTATTCTAGCACGACTTTTCCCCGTTGTCAATAAGTATTTACAGAACTTTTTTGATAAAAAGCGGCCAAACCCACGCACATTTTTGTAGGGGCGGCTATT
>OHUD01000436.1_pt1 | contig 20676 bp, 15 predicted proteins | sample 1579021 | NCBI WGS metagenome assembly OHUD01 (sample SAMEA3879597, study PRJEB24766) | human gut metagenome | biome: human-associated habitat; feature: feces | place: USA | collected 1985/1987
CGGTGTTATCCTCGAAATCGATAGTGTAGGTATTCTTCTTTGTTGTCTTGCCGTAAAGCACTGTGTTTTTGTTTGTTACGGTAAGGGTTGAGCCTACTGCCTGAGTGCATGCGGAGTCGTAATACCAACCCTCTAATTCAAAGGGATTGGTAATAGCGGTCGGGAGGGTAATCGTATCGCCCACAGATGGATATGTGCTCGGTACATCAATCTTTTGACCGTTGTAGCTTACATTAAAGCTTACCGTAGCGTCCAGCTTCTTGATTTCGATATTATCAATGAGCAAATATTCCGCGCTGTCATTAGCGGTATGCTGAACCTTTCCGCCGAGCGCAAAGTACTTATAATCACCGTCAATCTTATCGCCTGTGTCGAAGACATACTCCTTGGTAATCCATTGACCGAAATTATCTGTAACTGTCACTCCGGTTGAGTTTGCCGAGCTTGAATTTAACGCGTCCATAATGCTGAAGATACGCTTATCCAAATAATCTGTACCGGTGCTGCTGCCGTCTAACAGCTCTGAATCGTCCTTTACTCCGTAAACGTAAAGACGGGGAACAATACCTTTGGAAGAGCTGCGATAGGAAAGCTTTAAGGTATATTTTGTGTTGGGCGTAAGCTCATAGGGGAAGGCGGCAATGCTTTCTCTAAAGTGTTTTCCGAAAGCCAGCACATTGTTTCCGGGATTAACCGGGTCCTCCATTATCATAGCTTGGTCCTTATTCTTCTTTATATCCGAAGAGTTTTCCATTTTGAAGCGGTAAATATCCTCGTTGCGTACATACTTGATATAATAGGTTATATTACCGGTGGGAATAGTGAACACATTATCTGTAAATTTCGTTGTAAGGGCAGGATCGGTGTATATTCCCTCTACATCGTAGCCCGCAATGCTTAAGCAATCAAAGGTTACCGTGCTGCCGGGGTTGCCTTCAACCGGTGCAACCGAAATATCTGTGCTTTCGGTATCGCCTACATAAGCCTTAAACCTTATTGAGCTTACCATTTCGATTTTTATATCGTCAATATCGATGTATTCAAATGCACTTCCGTTTTTTTCTTGACAAAAATAGTTGATTGCAAGGTAACAGAAATCACCGGATACAACATTTTCTCCGACAGTAAAGGTGAAAGAAACCTCGGTAAACTCAGGCTTATTTATAACGACATAACTACCGTTGTCGCCGTAAAGGTTATGAAGCTTAGCGCCGAGGTAGTCGGGTACTTCGCACTGTTGGGATTCTGCAATAGCGGTCTTGCCGGTTGCTTTACCGAGATATATACCGGAGCCTGCCGACTCAGCCTGATAAATGTGTGAAGCGCCGTCGTCCCTTATTTTATAGCTGAAACGGTAAGACGCGCCGTTTTTGAGCTTGAAAGGAAAATTGACAATAAGATTTTTGTAGGTCTGGTTCTGGATTCTTAAGTATTTATTTTCCTGTTTGGTGCCTTCATTCTCGGTCATAACCTTAGCAAAAGCGCCGTCGATGTTTCCGTCATTGTCAAAATCCTTGTTGTAAGTATTCCAATGGGTGCCGAAATCAAGGAAGCTTTTATCGTAGGTCTCGAAATCATAATCGGCGCTGCTGTAATTCTTCTTTGCATACTTTAAATAATAAGTTACAACAGTATCGGCGATTGTCAATTCATTTCCCTCAAAAGGTATTGAAAGCTCAGGATCGGTGTATATTCCGACTAAGTCATAGTCGGGAACCCTTAAGCGATCAAAAGTCACCTTTTCGCCCGCTGTGCCCTCAACCGGTGCAACCGAAATATCTGTGCTTTCGGTATCACCTACATAAGCCTTAAAATGAATTGCGCTAACCTTCTCAATTACTATATCGTCGATATCAATATATTCGTAGGCGCTTCCGTTTTTTTCCTGACAAAAATAGTTGATTGCAAGATGAGAGAAACCATCGGCTACGGCATTTTCACCGACGGAAAAGGTGAAAGAAACCTCGGTAAACGCGGACTTATTTATAACGACATAACTACCGTTATCTCCGTAAAGATTATGAAGCTTAGCGCCGAGGTAGTCGGATACTTCGCACTGTTGGGATTCTGCAATAGCGGTCTTGCCGGTTGCTTTACCGATATATATACCGGAGCCTGCCGTCGCAGACTGATAAATGTGTGAAGCGCCGTCGTCCCTTATTTTATAGCTTATACGGTAGCTTGTGTCGTTTTTTAGCTTAAAAGGAAAATTGACAATAAGATTTTTGTAGGTTTGGTTTTGAATTCTTAAGAATTTATTTTCCTGTTCGGTGCCTTCATTCTCGGTCATAACCTTAACAAAAGCGCCGTCAATTACTCCGTCATTGTCAAAATCCTTATTGTAGGTGTTCCACTGGGTTCCGAAATCAAGGAAGCTTGCTTCCCCGTCCTCAAAATTGTATGTCACGGCGTTTTCATCGGTTTGCACGGCATTTACGATAGAATCTACGGATTTTAAAGAAGACAATACTAACATTGCCGCAACAAAGACAGAAAGAAATCTTTTAAAGTTATTCATTTATTACCATCCTCTCTAAAATGTTTCTCCGTAAGAACCGACACCGTCCATTTGATAGAGATGTACCCAGTCTACATAAAACGTGCTGTCTGTCAGCTTATCTACATCCTCTGCCTTTGTTACCTCAGTCGCACCTATGCTTGTTGCAATAATAATGCGGGGGCTTTTGTTAAGGAAGAACATAAATTCATTCATGGAATAGCCGTAATTCGGGTCCTTTAAGAAAGAGGTTAGCGGCTGGGTGCAGTAATTATAGCCGTCAACATAGAACTTAATGTACTCGGGCGTCCATTCACATGAAAATGTGTGGAAAGCCTCCGAATAACCCGCACCGCTCGGTAAGGAGTAACTGTTTCCGTCCTCTGCACCAAGGTGCTGAATGTGGCCGGTCGCAAGCTGAGCTTCGGTTGCAACATGACCTAAAACATTTCTTCCAGCCGTCCACCAAGAGTGAAGATTTGAAACGCAGTTCTTATCGCTGCCGAAAAACTCAAATACGTCTATCTCTGCTCCGTAGTTCTTTTCAAGGGTTTTTTTACTGTTTGCCCAGAAGGAAGGCCATACGCCTATTCCGCTGTTGACCTTACCTCTTATTTCAAACAGACCAAACTGGAAGTGTTTTTTTGCGTTTATTTGAGCTCCCCAATATTTATTGCCCTCGGGGGTTTTCTCAACAGTTGCGTTAAGGTGTAGCAAGCCGTCCTTAACCACAACATTAGACGCCTTGCAGCCCGAGTCTATTCCGCCTTGAGCAAGTATGCCGCTACCGTAATTAAAGTTATCAATATCCCAAGTATCGGTATCAACACTTGAATCGTTAAACTCATCGAAAAATACCAGATGGTAGCCTTCGGTGGTAGCGGTTTTATTACTGTAAGTACCTTTATAATTATAATTTTTAGGAATATTAAAGGCGGAATCCGAAGAAACATTTTTAATATTTCCCGCCAATGCGTGTATGGCGGCGGAAAGCGAATAGTTGTGACCGCCTTTTATTACTAAATCTGTATTGTCAAAGGAAATGCTGTAGGCGTTTGAATCATTTCCCGAAACAACCGTTATAATCTTATCCTTATAAACGGAGCTGTTGTTTGTTTTAATAATAGGAACCGTATAATCGGTTTTATCCTTAATCGCCGCCTGAAGCTCTTCAAGTGACTTGTAAACCATGGCCGAAGGTGCCTCTTCGCAGACTATAACATACTTGGAAACATCCTTGCCGTTTATCTTCATTGAGGTTGCTACGGCCTCCGCGCGGATAAAGATATAATCCTCGGGTATTGTATGCTCGCCGTCTGCGGAAAGGAAGGTGGTATTAAAGAAATTTACCGCTTCCTGCAAAACCTCTGCAGAGGTTGCGTCGATAATTATTTTATTTCCGCTTACCGCTATAATATAATCGTAAAAATTATTGGAACGGTTGTTTAACAGCTTATTACGCATAGTCTCAGACTCAGCGCGGTTTGTAAGACCGATAAGAATCTCCTTTGAGGAGCTGTTTGCCGCAACGCTGTCATCGGATTTATATTTTGGAATATTCTCCGAAATTTTATTTGCCGAACGGTAAACGTTTCGCGCCGAGGATAGCTGATCCGTCGGCATATCGGCAGGATAAATTATATCGTATTCAAACTCATTATTACCGTTTAACAGGTTAAGCCTTTTGGAATTTGCGTATTTTGCCGCATTAGGAGAGCCGTCGTCGGCAAGCTTGCTGCTTTGGTTTGAAGAGCTTGAGGATAGGTTAGACGGTTGCTGCGTCGAGCTGTTATCCTCATCGCCCGATACCGTTTCAAAAGAATCGATTAATATATTATCGGAAGACGAACCCGATGATGAATCGGAGCTTGTCACCTTTTCAGGGTCTTTGTTTTTCCCGCAGCCGGAAAAGCAGGTAAGAAAAACCGCCATAGCAAGAAGACAAGATAAAAATTTGGCTTTCATTATTTTTACCTCCTTAAAGAAAGGTCAGACTTATTTTAATTTAGCAATATATTCATTAGCCTTATCTACGCACTTCTGAGCCTCGTTATAATGTGACTGTAATGCAGTTGCAACCTGATCGGGAGATTCAGCGCCTCTTACCCAATAGCCCCACCATGTGCCTGAGTAATCCGCTACACCCTGCGCGTAGTCAATACATCTTGTTCTTGATTTATTAAGCGCAAGGGTGTCATAGTAGAACTGTGCGGCTTTAGCGTTAAAGAATGCGTCGCCGAGTAAATCGATGTTATTAGGATCAAGGAAATAGCGGATAAACATTCCCGCCGCTTGAGGATTCTTTGAGTCCTTACAAATACCGTAGCCGCGCATAAAGCCCGAAATAGCCGCCTGCTGACCCTCCTTCAGGGTCGGTAGATATGTATATCCGTAGGAGTCGCTGTCTCCTGCGCGTAAATAGCCTGTCTTCTTTATGGAATATGGGTCGGAGATATAAAATGCCGCCTTGCCCTTAGTAAACTGTTCTTGAGTTGCAATCAGGCCTTCCTGTTTGCACGATTCCTCAAACTTGCGAACCTCAACAACCTCGTTTGAAGTTAGATTGTTTACAAATTTTCCGTTTTCAAATTTAATGACCTGTGCGTTATTGCCGCATAATGTGTGCGCGCCGTCGATATAACCACCGGCATAGTCGCTTCCGAGAGCTTTGGTCTGCTGCATAACCTTTTTAGCATTAGCCAAGGTCCATTTGCCCTCTTTGTAATATTCGCCGGGGTTTTTAATTCCGTTGCTCATAAGCAGGTCTTCGTTATATACGCATATAGCGCCTGCGGAAGCTACCGTCGAGATAAGGGTATTTACAAAATATACCTTGCCGTTTACGCTCATACCACTGATTGCGCCTTGGTCCCAAATCGGCTCGTTAAGATCCACCCCTGAAACGCTGAATGGCTGAGCTATCTGGAAGGTAGAGGGATAGTTACCGTTTTCAACCACGATATCCGGAGCATTACCCGCAGCTATAAGCGCCATAACCTCCTGAACATAGTTGTTCTGGGTGCAGTAAACGCTCTCAATTTTTATTCCGTACTCCTTGGGGAAACTCTCGAATGCCTGAGCCATATCGTCCTGCGAGTGGTCAATCCATGTAGCAAACTTAATTGTTTTACCCCTGTATTTTTCAATACCTTCATAAGGATTGTAGTTTGAATAATCCTTACCGTTAGCTCCCTTTGTACCGAGTTTGGGAAGCTTTATCTGGGAATTTTTGTTGTTGCCCGGGGTTGCAGTGTTACCGTTAGGCTTTCTCACCTTTGAAGAATTGCTGCCTGTTGACGCGGCGTCGGTGTTTCCGTCTCCGGTGGAATTTGAGCCGCCCGAAGCGTCGGTGCTCTCATCTTCCCAAACAACTTTATCGCTGGTTACTGTTTTAGTACCGCAGCCTGCAGCGCATAAAAGAAGCATTACAGCCAAAAGCGGTGCGAATATTTTTCTGCTGACAAAATTTTTCATAAAATTTCCTCCTTTGATTTATAGAAACGGTTTATCCCGTAATTCCAACACGATCTATGCTCTTTACAAATTTTCTCTGCAAAAACACATACATTATCAAAACCGGCGCAACAAACAGCGTGCACGCCGCCATAATAATCGAGCCTGCCTCAGGACTGCCTGAATTCCAACCGATTCCCACAGAGGGAAGTGCGTCGATTATCTGTGAAAGCGAAACCGCCAGTGTGAAATTTTCACGGCTTTTCAGATACAGTCCCGCAAGGAAGTAATCGTTCCAGAACCATATAACCGAGAAAATAAGATTTGTAAATATTACGACCGATGAAGACGGTAATACTATCTTGAAAAAGGTTTTCCACGATCCGCAGCCGTCAAGCCATGCCGCCTCCTCCAGCTCGTTTGGGAAGCTCTTAAAAAATTGCATATAGATAAATATGACGATTCCCGAGCGGAGTCCCACCCCGAACAGGGTGGGCAGATAAAACACAAGCGGAGTATCAAGAACATTTATCCTTAAATCGACACCGAACAGCTTGTTTACAAGCCCTAAAATTCCCGCGACATCTAAGTGGGAATAGTTTTCGTAGGTAGGAAGCATAGTCATCTGAACGGGAATGATAATAGTAAGGAACAAAAAGCCGATTAAAAGCTTTTTTTCCTTAAAATCAAACCGTGCCAAGCCGTATGCAACGACAGAGCAGACAAAAAGCTGTATTACCGCGGCTATTAACTCATACAGTACCGTGTTTTTGAGTGAGTTCCAATAATTAATAAGACCGTTTGCGGTTTGGTAGTTATCAAGAGTTACCTTTTCGGTTATCCAGGTGATTGTCGGATCGTAATAGGACTCGCCTGTCCTGAAGGACGAGCTTAGCATATACATAAGCGGATAAATAATTACATATCCTATCGCCACAAGGATAAGAAGCATAAAAGCATACGTGAAAACCGATTTTACCCTTTGAAACGCCTTGTAACGCTTAATTTCAGACTTCTGGGAAATCTGTTGCGAAAAACTGTTGAGGATTTTATTCAAAGCTCTTACCTCCCCTATTGCCAACGGCGGGCGCAGAAACGGTTAAATGCCCACAGCACAGCCGCTATTATCGCGCCTGTTATTGCAAAGTATATCCAGAGCATTGCTGAGCTGTCCGAATACCGTAAGGCCGCCATCAAGGAATATATGTAGGACATTACCTTGTTGGTTTTGTCGTTTACCAATTCGACAATGGTGAATACGATTACCAATACGATTACATTTGAAAGCATCGGCAGGGTTATAAACCAAAATTCTTCCCACTTGGTTGCGCCTTCAACCTTTGAAACCTCATACAGCGTATCGGGAATCGACTGCATACCCGCGATAAACAAAACGATTTGAATACCGCTGCTCCATACCAGGGAAAATATTCCGTTAATAGCCTTTTGAAAATAGGTTACAAATCCGCCGCTTAAATTCAGCCATGACATTATTTCGGCAACATTTATCATATCGTTTTTCTGATTTGGGTCAACGCCCGCAGAACCGCCGAGAGAGGGTGAAGTACACCTCATAATAAGCTCCATTACTACACCTGTAGCAATTATTACAGGCAAAAAGTACATTGTTCTGAAAAATGTTCTTCCCGCAAACTGACGGTTTAAAATAATTGCAATAACCAAGCTTATAACCAAAATCGACGGAACGGAATATAGAAGCGTAGCAAGCGAGGAATTCATATAGTCAAGAAAAAAGGTGTCGACATTGATTGCGTTCTTAAAATTTTCAAGACCTATAAAGCTCATTTCAAGTCCGCTGTCACCTGCCCAGACCTCGGAAACAGCATACCTCAGCGTTTGTAAAATCGGTACGATTACAAAAATCAGAATTCCGATTTCCCAAATCAGAACGAATCTTCTTCCGTAGTTGCTTTTCAATCGGTCAATTCCAACATGCTTTTTTCGTTTCATTATGATTCACCCGCCTTTTTCATACAAAATCCCATTGCAGGAACCTGAGTCCCTTCTACCGTCTGATTACTGTCGGAATAATTTACATATACCGTCGTTCCGTTTTCAAATCGTGTAGCCCTAACATTTTTATTAATCAGCTCATGTCCTGCAATCGGCGAGCCCTTTACTTCTTTGAAGACCTCATTATAGGTATCGGCTTGACTTATAATTAAATCCTTAACATCGTCATAAACGGAATTGAAATAAATATTATCCGCCGAATAAATAAGCGAGGTATCGTATTCGTCTATCAAGGTATATGTTAATCCCAAGCCTGTTTCCACCGCATTTAGCAATGCCTTTTGCGGATTTTCACTTAGATTTACCGAATAAACCGACATAGGCACATATCCCTTTAAGACCATTTGATAGAAAGGAACGTCAACGTCGTATACCTGATATTTTGCCGATGAGGTAGGGGCGTCGTAAACATTGACCGACTCTAAAGCGGCATAGATATTAGCCGAAACCGAAACAACACGAATTTCTTCTTTAGCAGACTGCTTTAAAATATATGACACCTGCTTATAAGTGCTCGACTTTGAATTATAAAGATTACTGCGGTAATCCGAGTAGGTCTGATAAGTCAAGGTATCAAAGCAAACGCCGTTAATTTTCATCGACTTTACCGACTTATTGGCTTTTTGCGCGAGGTCGATCAGCTTGTCGCGCGTAACATAAAGATATTTAAGACCGCTTGTATCCTGTTCGGCGGTAACAATATCGTATTCATACAGATAATTTTTCTCATTAAGTGCCGTATACGCCGCGCTCCTGCCGGATACTCCTTTTCCGTTTTCCGAGTATCTCAAAATGTCAAAATTATAGAATAGGGATACATTCCCGCCGTTTTTAAGGCTTTGCAATTCTTTCGTCGAGCCGAACTTGGCCGAGGAGGTAAAACCTCCGCCGATTTTACCGACCGTATTGCCCGTTGTTCCGAAACCGAGTAACAAGGCGTTTATATCGGAACCTGTTTGAGAAGAAATATCGTTTATGATTTCGGTTACATCTTTAAAATCCGTCATAACCTGCAATTTACTGTGTGGAATGCCTAATGTAAAGGTTGTTACCTGCTCTCCGCCGTAAAATTTCAAATTAAGAAGCTTTTCTTCACCGCTCTTTTTAAGCTCGCCTGATTTATTAAGATAATTGCGGTAACATTCCGCCATACCCGAATAATCGGCTTTATCGCCATTAAGAGTATAATAATTAACGCTTAACTTTTCTGTGACCATATTGTCTGAAAACAGATACTGCTTGCTTGTATACCATTGCATATATGAGGATTCACAGTAATATTTGCCGCGCAGACTAAAAGTGGGATAAACTGTGGAGTATCCGTAGGTTGAAGAACCTATATTAGTTGTAATATTGCAGCATTCGGAGCCTTTGTTAATAACTGCAAAAACTGCGTTATTACCGATTTTTGCACCGAAAACAGGCATTTTAATGTCCTGCGTATTGGTTTTGCTTTCGGTTCCGTCCATACGGTCGGTTCCGTATACCGACTGTGTGATAAGCGATGTAACACCGTCTCCTATCACCTTCGGATAAACAAGCGCTCCGCTTCCCGACGGGACAAACAAATAGTTGTCGCCGGCATTTGAAGTGTTATTAACCGAGGAAAGAAAAGGCATTACCGAAACAGAATAAAGCTTATTGGCGTTTTCGCTTATCCCCTTAGGATCGATTGATATATTGAAGCAATCGTCAGAAATCGTAAATTCTACGGGTACCGAAATTTCGGCAGAGGCAAAATAGTATGTAACGCATATCCCGTTATCGATTTTCTCGGCCGAGAAATTACCCTTTTTTACCGAATTGGTATATGCCACCTCATCCGTCTGCTCATTAGTATCGCCGTTATAATACGAAATCGTAATCGGCGACCTCATTTGAGGCAGAGTGGCTTCTGCCTGCGCTTCACTCTGATTATGCGCGGGAGCGGCAGACCAAATAAGACCGCTTGCTTTTTCAAAAAAGCTTATATCGCCCGTTTCATCGTTCCACAAGAGCGAATAAGAACCGTTATTGGCAACAATTTCTTCGGGAACGCTGTAAAACTCGGCGTTTGGATTATACCTTTTCATATTTGTGGCAGTGCCGCCGCAGCCTGATAAAGCAATACTCAATGAAACACAAAGAACAAATATAAAAGCGATTTTTCCTTTCATTCAGTATTCCCCCCTACCTTGTCAGCTTTAATAATTCGCTGATAACCGTTTTAAAGAAACCGACCGTCAACTGCAACAGCAAAACTACAACAATAATCAAAAACAGAATTACAACCATTCCTACAATAGACAAGGCTGTAACAAGCAAAAACTGCTTAAATTCAAAATCGTTAATCCGCATCATACCGATTATGAGTAAAATAACCGTATAAAGCGACATAATCGTCATAAAAATATTCAGGAAGCCAAGCTCATTGGGAACTAACAGATTTGTTAAAACGGTATATGCTATGTTTCCTATAATCATAGGAGTAAAGCTGTAAGCCGTCACAACGAAGATATCCGCTATTTTTCCGAGACCTCCGAACAAGGTGGAAACGCACCAATACGAGATTGTAAATAGCACCACTAAACCTACGGTCTGTAAGAGAACAAAAAGTGAATTGAAGTTTTCAGAATCAAAAACAACAAAAGCAAAGCCGCCGTTTGTCACCGTCATAACCGAAGTGACATAATATATAAGCGTCAATACCGCGGCTATAACGACCGAACCGTTTTTCTTCTCCTTAATCTCTCTAAAGGTATCTGCCGGATGAATAAGCAATGATGAATAGCACCTTAATCTCGGATTTTTTATCCTGAAGCCTTCTTTTTTGGCTTTCTCGCGGTGCTTTACGGTTATTACGGCAATAACGATAACTGCGACTATTGCAATAATTGCAAAGGCAAAATACTTTTTAATGACAGCGTTTCTTACCTGTTCAAATGCATTGGCGTAGGTTTCGCGATCACAGCCGATTTTAGCATAACGCATCGCTTCCTTATAATTTCCCTCGCCGTAATAGCCCTTAGCTAAGCCCCAGTATGCAAGCTGGTTATTGCTGTCCTGTTTTATTATTTCCTGCCACATCGGCATAGCCGCGGAATAGTGTCCTTGAACGGTTAATTGCTGAGCCGCTAAAACCTGATTTCCGTATTCGGTGGCACGAAAAACCGTAACTGTTTGATTGATTTTATCCGTAACAATAACTTTGTCTCCGTTAAGACTTAGCGAAGACGGAAAAGAAAAGTTACCCTTTTGGCTGCCTTCCCCGATTCCGTTTCCGAACGCGGTCACCATGGTACATTCGGAATCAAATACAAAAATATGACCGTACTTCGAATCGACCGCATAAATAAAGCCGTTTGAGTCGCTTTCAACGGAGACAATATTCTGACTTTCTATGCTGATACCGGTATCGCCGAAATCAATACTTTCGGATTTTAATATATTACTTCCGCCCGCGCTTAATCGCTTGATCTGACCGCTTTGAGCGGAAGACTCGGTATCTAAATTTGTGTTACCCGTTGCGGTATATACAAAATCCTTATCGTCAATATATAAATCGGTAAACTGATAAGGAATATTGCGTTCGGAAGCCGCCTTTTTTACATCGTTTGAAAAAATCCTGTTATATATATTTTGCAAAAGGGTCTTTATCGACGATTTGACCTGATTGGCTCCGTAAAAGCCCGAAAACTCGCCCTTGCTGTTATAAAGAATAGCTCCGTAATAGCTACCATCGCTCAAAACATACATATTACCGCGGCTGTCCAAAGCAACCTTAGTAGGCTTAAAATTAAAATCGTCGGGAATAACCTCGGATTCGGGCAGAGTGTATTCACGGATATATGCACCCGCTTCATTTGTAACCAGAACCCTTTTGTTTTCTGTATCGGCAATGTATATTTCGTGCTTATCGCTTACGAAAATACCCGACGCGTTTTCATAGCTGTACTGTGTATTATTCGAATCCGAAACGGCATTAATAACGGATTGAAGCTTAAAATCGGAATCCAATACAATGATCTGTGAAGCCCCGCCGTCCAGTAAATAAGTAAAACCGTCGCGGCAAAAAGAATCGGTTAGTTGTCCGAAGTTGTTATTAAGACCGAAGTCCTGAGCACGAAAAGCCTCGTTGACTTCGTACATAGGTCTGCTAAAGGTTGATTTCTTTGAGGCGCCCGAATACCAGTACCAATATGTATAGGTATCCGACGGAACGGCTCCGCTGTTATCGGTTGGAACGGCGCTTACGCTTATCACACCCGAAAAAAGTATTCCGATTCCGCAGAGCAAGGCAAATATTTTTATGAGTATACTATTTTTCTTCATACGCATCACCTATTTAATGCCCGCACTGTTCATTGATTCCAAAACATTGCTTTGTGAAACCATATATACTATAATAGGCGGTATCATCATAATAACCGTTACCGCCATCGCACTGCCTGAACGCGCTATGCCTCCCGCCGTAATTTGAGACATAATCGTCGGCAGCGTCTTTAACGATTCATCAAAAATAGTTCCGTTCGGAACCGCTGCCCATACATCCCTGAAAGCGAATAAAGTTAGTGTCATAACGCATGGCTTTACCATAGGGAAAATTAGCTTGCGAAAAATACAGAACGGACCTGCGCCGTCAATTTTTGCCGCCTCAAGCAATGCGTCGGGCACACTGCTTTCGATATACTGCTTCATAAGGAAGACGCCCATTGTACCTGCCAGCATAGGCAGAATGTAAACCCAATAGGTGTTTATAAGACCTAAATAAGAGTAAATAAGGTACTGCGGAATAGCAAGCGTATATCCGCTGAACAAAAGTGCAAACTGAATAATGGTAAACATTACTTTTTTTCCGCGTATATCGGATTTTGAAAGGGTAAACGCCGCCATGGTTGAAGTAATTACATATAAAACAGTTGTGAGTGCCGAAATAAAGCAACTATTGAAAATATATCTTGAAAGCGGTATCTTCAAATTAGAAAGAAGACTCGGCAAAACCAGATAATTTTGAAGTGTCGGGCGGCGCACAAGAAAGCGTGGCGGAAAAATCAGCAGTTCGTCCAAGGGCTTGAAGGAGGTTACCAAACAGTAAACTAACGGAATCATTGAAATCGTTCCTAATAAAACAAGGAAAAAAACATATGTGACATTCCCCGCCTTTGAACGAGTGTAGCGTTTTGACTGAGCTACCTTTGAAACCTTCATCTTATTAATTTGGCGATCCAAATCCTTTCCGGTAAGTCCTTCTGTATGTATTCTTTTCTTTCGCACAGCAAATCCCCCTTACTTTCCTGTTTTGCTCAAAAGCTTGCCGACCGCATAACGGAAAATCAGCATAACCGCAAACAGGAATACCGAAACAGCGCAGGCATATCCAAACTCATATTTTACGGTGCCCACATCGGAAAGGTATGATACGATTGTATCAACGGAGTTTTCCACACTCGGATAGCCTGCCATAGTTACGCATATACCGCCTATGGAAAATGCGCCCGAAATTGCCATAACGGCGCTGAACAACAGCATATGCTGCATTGCGGGCAGAGTTATGTACCAAAGTTCCTGCCATCTGTTTCGTATTCCGTCTATAGCGCCCGCCTCATACATTTCGGAGTTAATATTCTGAAGACCGGATATGTTTGCCAGGAACGAAACACCCATACTCATCCAGAGCTGAATAATAATTATAATCGGCATAGTGTATGAAGCGTTTTTAAGCCAATTTATCGGCTCGGTTATAAATCCCATGGAAAGCAGTAGACTATTAACATATCCGTAGCTGTCGTTACTGAAGGCCACCTGCCAAATATAAAACGCGTTGCTCACCAAAGCAGGGCAGTAAAACATAAAGGATAAAACGGTTCTTACCTTAGGGTTAAATTCGTTTATAAACCAAGCCAAAACAAATGCGAGAATAAATCCGAGAGGACCCACTATTATTGCAAGAATCAAGGTGTTTTTTGCAACAACAGTAAAATTTTGATCCTCTAAAAACATTCTTAAATAGTTCTGAAAACCGATGAAATGCGGCATAGAAATCGTATCAAAGCTGAAAAAGCTCAAAACAATTGATATTACTACAGGCAAAGCCATAAACATAATAAACAGCACTCCGAACGGCATCAGCATCAAATAATAGGAAAGTCGTTCACGTGAAGATGAAATAGATTTGGTTTTCTTAACAGAATCTTGTTTTTTCACGGTAACTCCTCCTAATTGCTGTATTCCGCGATCTTGCGTTTGATTTCCTGATTGGCAATCTGACCCCATTTTTCGAGCATATCCTTAGGTCTTTCGGATTTATTGATAACGCCCCAGAAGGCCTGATCAACCGAGCGAGAAACATAATAGCTTCCCGGAATTTCAGGTATTTCTTCAATCCATTCACGCTGCTCAAGTAAAATTTCCAAATCCTCGCTGTCCCAATCCATTGAAGAAAAGGCTTCAATATTAGCGGTTGTAACTCGCGACACAGCCCCCAAAATCGATTCGACATTATTGTTATATAAAAGCTGCGTCTCTGCAGAGGTCCACCATTTAAGGAACTCCCATGCCTCGTCCTTATGCTTTGAGGAATTTAAGATTGCACAACCCGTTCCGCTGCCCGAAACGGTATGATTAACCGTTCCGTCCTCCTGCTTTATTCCCGGAACCTTGGCAATGCCCCATCTCCCTTCAATTTCGGGAGCGGCCTGAGCCAAATTGGTATAAACGGTATACACGTCTATTCCGAGCGGAGCGGTACCAGAACGGAAACGGTTGTAGAAGGACAGGGTTGTAGGCAGTTTATATTTTGTATACATATCCGTCCAAAAGCTAAAGGCGTTAAGCATAACGGGATCCGAGTTCCAACTACAGCCGTTTCTTTCCTCGTTATAAAAGCCTCCGCCGAATTGCTGGAGAATTGACGGGAAAAGGGTGAGTCCGCCGACGCCAATATTTACGGTTGACGTTTCGGTTATCTGAGTATACGGAATCCACGAGGTCATATTATTACGCTGTAACACCGCCGTCGCCGCAATAAAATCCTCCCAGGTTTCGGGAACCTCAATTTCCAGCTCCTCTAAAATGTCCGAACGGTAGAACATTATAAAAAACGCTTGTGTGTCGGGCAGAGCATATACGCCGTCGCCGTATTTGAAGGGAACCGAGGCAGACTTGCCGAAGCTTTTGGTTACGCTTTCATAGTCCTCAAATTCGGACAAATTATACAAGGCTCCCCGCATTGCAAGGTTTACAGGCTCTGTACGTGCCAAATGAAGCGATAAATCAGGAGCCTTTCCCGAGAGCATACCGTTAATCAATGAGGCATTGGTAATTTGCAGATTTACGTTTATTCCGGTCTTAGGAGTAAAGTTTTCCGAAATAAGGTTATTCAAAACCATTGCCTGGTCACGACCCCAGTTGACCCAGATTTTTATGGAGGTTTTGCTTTCATTATCGGAAGAATAGGAATTGTAATCCGATGTAAAGGAAGAAATAAACCTTATTAAGCTAAAGGATAATTTTTAAAAAAAGGAGGCTTCTTCTGCGGCAAAATCCTTGTCTGAAGGATATACCTCTATTCTGTCAAGAGATAGTGACATTGATTTCATATCATAAAGCCACGAGCTTACGGTTGTATAATTTGAGTAATAGTCCTTTACATAATTATGGGATTCATAAGGATAATTAATCATCGACTGAAGCACGCGCGACATATTTGTTAACGAGCTGACAAGCGAAGTCGTGTTATTTCCGGCTATTATTTTAAGTCCCTTTGTTACCTCGTTCAGGCTGTTTTTCATCGACATAAGACGGTTGTTAAAATTGGGTATTAGATCAAAGAGATTGTAATCGCGGTTTGTATCCGGCGATTCCCCCGTAATCATGGTAATATCAATATACATATCGCCGATATCCGAGGTTATGTCCTTAAGCTTTTTATAATATTCTGCGGTTTCCCCGAGAGTGGTACTAAGCGACAGTATATGCTCGCCCTCTTCAAGGTAAAATTTGTAGCTGTTACCCTCGCTGTCCGACGGGCTGTAAAATTTCCAGCCGGAGGAATAATAAAACTTTAAATTCTTACATTCCTCGAAAGGGGTGACGCCGTCAATTTTTAAAGAACGGTAGGAATTGGAATTGACATTTTCCTCCTGCTTATACATAAAGCCTAAATTATAAAGTCCCGTCTGCTTAACCTCAATCTTCCAGCTTATCGTATCGCTCGGGTTCTTCCAGGTGCTTCCGCCGATATAATTGATTTTCTGTGTAACGGCGTTCGCAGGTGAAACGGACGGCGAGCTGCCGTCTGATCTAGGTGCTAACGATCGGTTGGATTTATATTCGGCCTTCTCCGCCTCGAGAGTAATGGGTTCGGCATTTGCCGACCGATAACCGTTTTCCCCATATACCTTTTTAAGCTCATCATAGGTTAATGTCTCGGCTTGCGGGACAAGAGATATTTTACTTATTTCAATTTTCTCATTTGTATTGAATTTTAAATTAAAATTATGTATTCCCTTTGAAAATGAAAACAAAAACGGTTCGGTTTCGGCGCCTGTGCTGTCCTCTAACCTTATGGTTTGGCTTTTTTCGATTTCAACCTGCTCAGGGGCATACTCGTTATTCTTATTATCTGTCCTGACGCCGTCCGATGAATCTGCCCAAACCCGAGGAAGCTCAATTGATTCGGCCTCCGAAAAAGGAACTGTTCCGTCAACGGTTACGCGCACCGACAGACCCGTACCCTTTGTTTCGGGGAGACTGTAAGTAATCTCAATATTATATGAACCTTCTTCCGTTTCCGCAGAGAAGGCATATTCTGTTTTATCAGCCGAAACAGCCGCAAGCTTATCCCCTGTTATTTCAACAAGCTTTACAGATGTTGCGGCGTTCAGATTTGCGGAATAATCGGAATAATACACTTCCTTTTTCGCACCCGATTTTTGATTTGAAAGGTCTGAAGTGTTATCCGCCGCCGAGCAGTTAATGGGCAAAACGCTTGTAAAAAGAAGACAGGCTGACAAAAGCGAAATATACTTGATTTTCAAAACAATTCACCTTAACCTTTTTTAAATATCTGTATCGGTATAATATACCGCTCTACGAATCAATACGGCGCCAACTTTCCCGATACTCTCTGGGCGTACAGAAAAGCACCTTTTTAAACTGTGAAAAAAATTGCTTTCCGATTCAAAACCGCTTTTATAACAGGCTTCGGAGATACTGCAATTTTCCTCTACAATAAGTTTTTTTGCATAATTCACCCGAAGTCTGTTAATATATTTCGTCGGTGTGATTGGTGTCAAGAGCCTGTTTAATTTTTCCGGCGACAAAAACCATTCCCTGGGGATTTATGGTATCCCTTTGTCCCTCGTATCCGCTTGAAATGCTGAGAACCGCATATTTACCGCTGTTCATCTTGGGAACATGAAACTTAAGTTTAAACCAAAAATGTTTGTCGCTGCCCGAAATTCTCTGACCTTTTTCGTAGGGGTTCCATCCCTCTTCGGGCGGAATGTCATTTTCCTTATATCCGCATTCTGCATATTGAATTTCATTTATATCGTCAAGGAATGTGAAGGCCTGCGCTTTAAGAGTATTACATACAACTGCCATTTTTTCTCCGCTGTTTTCAAAATTATCTCTCCAAATCACATTTTAAACAATAAAACATTTTCATCGGTGTATTATTATATCACATTGCCGATTTTCATTCTACCTTACAGAATACATTTAAATTATGTACAGGCAACATTAACATTGACTTCTCCCTTTTTCTTGACAAGTAAGCAATATAGTGCTATATTGTAATCAGTTTTAACATTACCATTTAATATTTGTTTAATTTTACCTATATAGCCGCAATAACCACCGATATTTATTGCATCCGAGATTTTAAAAGTCTATATTATGGTAAATTATACAGTATTTAACAATTTTATGCAGGTGAAACACATGGTTACATATTTACAGACAGCAAAAACAGAAATTGACTCCGATACGGGTTTCAGATACAGAAGCGTTTATACGAATAATGAAAATTCCAAATTACATTATCATGATTATTATGAAATATTTTTAACTCTTTCTCCTGAAATTTACCACTTGGTCAACGGCCATCAGTTAAAATTATCCCGAGGCGCGCTTGTTTTTATTCGAAAAAACGATGTTCATTACTATCAACCCTCATTAAAAAGCGAGCTTTCATTTATCAATCTTGCCTTTACGGAAGAGACACTAAATGAATTGTTTTTATACCTCACATCCGGCTTCTGCTCAGAAGAGCTCCTATCTGCGAAATTACCCCCGACAATTTATATCTCTAATACTGATATTGACTGGATTATTAAAAAAATCGAAGAATTAAATTCAATAACCCACCAAAACATTGAAAAGCTTAAATATCATCTGCGTATTCTTCTTTTCAGAATTTTCACACAGTTTTTTCAAAATTATAAGCAGTCCGATTCGGACGACGGATTGAAACTGCCGACCTGGCTTATTGAGCTTGATAAAAAAATGCACAAGCTTGAAAATTTCAGCCAGCCGCCGCAGCATATGGTGGAACTCAGCGGAAAAACACGCACCCATCTCGGCCGGGTTATAAAAGAATGCTACAATATGACCATTCCCCAATACATTTATGAAATTCGCCTTAATTATTTTTCAAATTCACTGATAACAACCGACTATCCTATTATAGACATCTGTTACGAATGCGGATTTGAAAACATCAGTTGGGCATATGAGCTTTTTAAAAATAAATACGGCGTCACTCCGCTTAATTTCAGAAAACAGAACCGACCGAATTAACCAATTAAAAAATCCAAATACCTTTTAAACCTGATTGAATACATTAACGGTGTTTTTAGGAATTTGGATTTTATGTTTTTTAATGAGTTTTATATTTTGTTTATAACAGTCGTAATAATGCTTTTACTTATGTATTGTGGCATATATCTTTATTCGACTACGGTAAAACAATTTCGAAAACACGCCATCGGTGTGAACCAAAGCTTTTCGCCTATCGGCTCATTCTCGACAAACGGATCGGAAAGTGAATTGCCTACTTTTACAACAGCCATACAACCGAGAAGTGATAACTGAATATAACACATCAGCGCGGCTGTCAAATCAATGTCCTGCGCAAAAAAGAACACCTTTTTCTGAAAATTTATTTTCTTTCTATGCAGCGAATTGGCAAATGCAATAAGCAAACACCCTGAGCCGCAACAGCAATCACTAACCGTAATAACCTCTTTTGCTGTCAAGCTACTTTCGACACCGTATGAATTTATATCTCCCATAAACCTGCCAATGTGATACGGTGTGAAGTATTGACCTTTCCAATTGTCAGATAATTTCAGAACCCCGAACATTTCTCCGAGAAAATCCTGTTCCGGATTACATTCAAACGCCATAATAACATAAGATAAAAGCGTAGCAAAGTTATTAAGCTCTTCAGTTGAATACTTCTTAGCACAGGAAAGATATGTTTTTTCGCGAACGTCAAAAAACTTTTTATTGCAGGCATTGGAAATGGCGCAGGCGGACATTTCAATAAAGTCGGACCAGACTTCAGATTTAGAATGTCTCTGAGTCAATGTGTTAAACAGCTTTATAAAATCTTTTTTTATTTCTTCATTTTTCATATACTTTTTCCTCTCTCACATAAAGTAAGCACCGGATAGAAAAGATATCTGTCCGGTGCTCTTTAATTAAGCGTTATTCCCTATCGGAGCTTTTATAATATATTTTAAGTCGTAATTGGTATAAACCTTTCCGTCTTTAATCTTTTTTCGGGCCAATACATAGCAAACAACAAATCTTCCTTTTAAGTCCGCTGTCATTTTCCGCATATCGGATCCGCTTTGTCCTTCTTTTAATCCCCATGCTGCCACCGCAACAAGATCGGACGATTGATCCATGGTATCCTTCTTAAAAAGAAGCATATTCGAATCTCCCTTATCCTTTACGGCAACAACATACCCCGCAATTAAGCCGAACTCTTTGCCTTCGGGTTGACTTGGAAAAATATAAGGGTTAATCATTTAAAAGCACTCCTTCATTTATATAAATCAATATATTCTTGTTATCACATACTCATCGTCCTGTGAATCACAGCCGTTTATGAGCTTTTTAAAACCGTATACGGCGCTCCCGCTTTCACGGCACTGTGTGTCGTATGTCAGATCAACATTCCACCAGCATTCGTTAAAATACAGCCTGTTCCATGTATGCTTGGCATTAGGGTCAGTCCGTTTATAACCGTCAATAACATAACAGATTATATTTTGTGTACGGCAAAAGGCTGCAAATAAATTCGCATAATCATAACATATGCCCTTTTTTGTTTCCAAAGTTTTGTCCGCGTCGAAATACTGGTACTTTTCATTAAAGTTGTAATTGTACTTAATATTTGCAATAATCCATTCGTAAAAAGCCTTAACCTTTTGTTCTTCATCGGAGCAGTTAATAGCAATTTCGTCTGCCTGCTTTTTGGCGGCAGCCGTCCAAAAGGTTGCGCCGCCGTTTCCCGTTCCGTTTTTTATTACCGAAACAAAAACAGCTATTACCGCAAAAGCCATAAACAGCGCAGCAGGTATCCAAAGCAATCTCCCGAAAACCTTTCTCATTATTTTCAGTTTATCCTTTCCACAACAAGATTGGTAAAATACTCAGCGCTGTTATCCCGCCTTAATCTTTTACTTTTTTCCTGCTTG
>OHUD01000461.1_pt1 | contig 19635 bp, 16 predicted proteins | sample 1579021 | NCBI WGS metagenome assembly OHUD01 (sample SAMEA3879597, study PRJEB24766) | human gut metagenome | biome: human-associated habitat; feature: feces | place: USA | collected 1985/1987
ATATGCAGACGGCAAGGGACACATACAACCAATTGGAGTACGCGAAGAAAAAAGGGCGCGAGGAAGGGCGTGAAGAAGGCTTGCAGGAAGGCCTGCAGCAAGGACATGTGGAAGGTCAGAACGAAGAGAGGATTCTCATAGCCACCAAGATGCTGCAGATGAAACTGCCAGTTCAATTCATCAGTGAAGCCACCGGACTCACTGAGGAAGAAGTCGCCGGTTTGAAAGAAAACTGATGCCGGAACTTCAGCTTATCATAGAGCGCATAGCAGTTTTTCGGTGTGGAAAAGTTTTCCAGCCTTGATGATGAAGACAAGAAAAAATACATCAGCAATATGCAGACGGCAAGGGACACATACAACCAATTGGAGTACGCGAAGAAAAAAGGACGCATGGAAGGACGTGAAGAAGGCATTGAAAAGCGTTCAAGAGAAATCGCTGTGAATTTGTTACGAATTAATTTACCTGTTCAGACCATCTGCGAAGCCACCGGTCTCTCTGCCGAAGAAATCACCAAACTACAGAGTGAGGCGTGACAACGAGCCGTAATCCCGGTGCGCCATATGTCTAAAGTGTTTATCCCAGGCGCGACACGGCCACACCTTCGCCAAGCCTTTTGCAACAGCGGGACGCGGCCACGGGGCATTTTGTAACTAACTGATAGTCAAATATAATCTTAGCAGCAGCGTGGAAACGCAGTCATTTTTTTTGGCCACGTTTCCACGCCCTGTTTTATAACTCATTGTAAATCAAAGCTCCCAAAAACGAAACGTGGCCGCGTCCCACCGCCAGATCGCCGCCGGATTCCAATGTCATTAAATACGCACCTGCCGGACTTGGGACAACCCCAGAAAACGCTTACCTCTCGTGCGTGAAAAGGCCGGATTTACTCACGACATGACCATTTTTCACCACGACGTGCGTAGAAAACGTTTTATCATGCACGAGAGAGTGGCGCAACGTTTTCCTGACAGGAATTTCTGACAGAACATGCAGCAGGAAGATGAGGCGGTATAGAAAACAAAAAAGCCCTTACTTTCGATAAGGACCTTTTTAAATCGTTGAGTAATGACGCCTCACGCGCAAAAACTCACACTAACCACATAATTAATAACACTAAAACTAATAACCAACGAGCTGTATGTGGAAGAACTCCATCATCATCTCGATTGCAAAGTTACGGCTTTTTCGATTCGGTGCAAATTATTTCTTACAATTTTTAAGCACTATTTTCACAAACATTTTTATAAGCATTGTAAATCAACGAATTAAAACGTAACTAAAATTTATTAAAATTTTTATCGAGCTTCGAGAATTTGTTATAAAACGTTTCCTGTCAGCCTGCTGCAAAATTGTCAGTCCGTTCTGTCACCGGCATTGTTGGCGCATACTTTGTATATATAACTCGAGTTTCTCAAGTGCGAAACTTGTATATATAACTAAAAAATAACTCTAAGATGGAAAACAAGGAAATGCCTGTCCTGCTTCTGACAGGATATCTCGGCAGTGGCAAGACTACGTTGGTGAACCGTATTCTCGAAAACAAGAAAGGAATCCGTTTTGCGGTTATTGTCAATGATATAGGTGAGGTCAACATTGATGCGTCCCTTATTCAGAAGGGCGGTGTGGTCGGTCAGAGTGACGACAGTCTGGTCGCGCTGCAGAACGGTTGCATCTGCTGCACATTAAAAACCGACCTGATGAATCAGCTGGTCGAAATCATGAAGATGGACAAGTTCGACTACATTGTCATTGAAGCCAGCGGAATCTGCGAACCGGAATCTATCGCGCAGACTATCTGTTCAATGAAGTCCATCGGGGGAGTGTACACGGAATTCGGCACGCCTAAGCTGGACTGCATTGTCACCGTCGTGGATGCATTGAGGATGGCGGACGAATTCGGTTGCGGGGAACAGCTGGAACGCAAGGACCTGGGTGAAGAAGACATTGAAAACCTTATCATTCAGCAGATTGAGTTCTGCAACATCATTCTTCTGAACAAGGCTTCCGAAGTCAAGCCCGAGGCACTTGCCAAGATCAAGAAGATTATCCGTGAAATCCAGACCAAGGCGCAGATTATCGAGTGCGATTATGCCAATGTCGATATAGAGAAGTTGTTGGATACCAATGCTTTTGACTTCCGTCAGACCGAGGCCGGAGCAGGCTGGATCCGCGGTATCGAGAGCGATGTCCATGAGGAGGGACATCACCATGAACATCATCACGAGCATGACGAAGACGAGCACCATCACGACCATGAGCATGACCACGACCACGACCATGAGCATGACCAAGACCACGAAGGCCATCATCACCATCATCATGACCACGAAGGCGGCGAGGTCGAGGAATATGGAATCGGCACGTTCGTCTATTACCGCCGCCAGGCATTTGACCTGAACAAATTCGACTGGTTCGTGAGCAAGCGGCTGCCGAAGAGCGTCATCAGGGCTAAAGGACTCTGCTACTTCTCGGACAATACCGACATGTCATGTCTTTTCGAGCAGGCCGGAAAGCAGATTATGCTGCGTGAGGCCGGACAATGGTATGCCACAGCGCCGGAAGAGGAACTTATCCGCATGATGCGTCAGGACCCGACTATCATGAAAGACTGGGATCCGCACTATGGCGACCGCATGCAGAAGATTGTCTTCATCGGCCAGAACATGGATAAAGAGCAGATCTGCAAGGATCTGGACACCTGCCTTGTCGAGGACTAACTTCCGTAACGAATATGAACTGCCCCGGGAAATGTAACAATTTCCGGGGCAGTGTCTATTATCACGTTACTAAGTTACCAAATCCCTGGACAGGTGGAAAAACCCTGTTGAAGAGGACGCGGGAGGGTAAGCGCAGCGGTCCGCATGTTTATCTTACTGCAACCAAGATTTGGTACCGCCTAAAACGTTTTTCCGGAACCAAATGCCATAATATTCACGTTTGGTTCCGTCTAAAACGTTTTCTCGGAACCGTTTGCGAAATTACAGCCCCGCAAGCACGTGGTCTGCCTTGATCTTGTCAATGATGCTGCACACGACCTTGTAGATGCGGCTGTAATGGCAATAGTTCGCCGGCGTGATGAAATTTACCCTGCCCTGGCGCAGAAGCTTCTCCGCAACCACCTGTTTCTCAGGCTTGTCCGGATTGTACACGGCGATCGAATGGCCGCCGAACATGCTGACGATTTTCATGCATGGCACATCGGTCTCTCCGTCGCCGACATATATCATCTGCGTGAACGGGATACGCTTCTTGTCCTCCGCCATACTCTCATTTACCTCCTTGGTATCACGTGCACTGAAAATGCCCTTGTTTATCTTGAAGATGAACTGCGTCTTTGCAGTGTAGTCGACCGAGATTCCCGGCCACTCCGCCTCACCTTTCTGGTCATAGATGAAAGAACTGGCGAAAATATGCTTGAACTCCTTGGCTATCGGGCAGCCCTCGATAATCTCTTTCAGTCCGGAAGAATTGATGTAGTGCTCCACCTTCACTCCATGCGACCTGCCATATTCATTCACGAGGTCGAACCATCCCGTGACCCCGTCGAACAGCTTGATGTCCTTGCCGAATTTCTTGAACTCGCTGCGTTTCAGGCGGATGCCGTTGTTCTTCGCCTCATCGAACATCAGCTTCATGTACGCAAGAATGTTGCTGGCATCCTGGCCGGCAGCGATGCCGTCGCTCATTTTCCAGAACTCCTCCGGCGTCTTGCCGATAGCCTGGATGAAACCGAATTCCTGCATGTTGCCGGGAGAAAGAGTCCCGTCAAAATCATAAATCAGAGCTACAATTGGCTTTCTTCTCATAGCTTTTGTGTAATCAATCGCTCTAATATAGCGAAAAGTTGTTAAATTTGCGAAAATTAGAATTTTATGGAACATTATTTTTCGCGACTTCAAAACGCAATTCGCCTATACTGGGAAAAACCTGCTGTAGGCAACTATAAAGGCGAAACATTTTCATACGGGCAACTCGCCACACAAATAGAAAGATTCCACATATTCTTCGAAGCCTGTGGCATCAAGAAAGGGGAACGAATCGCAATCTGCGCGAAAAATACTGCCAGAATGGCCGTGTCCTTCCTTTCGGTCAACACCTATGAGACGGTGGTCGTGCCGATTCTCTCCGATTTCACACCGGACAGCGTGAACCACCTCGTCGACCACTCCGAGAGCGTCATCCTGTTCACTGACAATGATATATGGGCGAAGCTCGATATTTCCAAGATGCCTCTCCTGCGCGCCGTAGTCAGTGTCAATGACTTTACGCTTCTCTATGCCGCCGAAGAGTCCATCAGCAAGGCATTCGCATCCGTTCCGGAACTCTTCTCCGCGAAATACCCTATGGGATTCACCGGCGAAAACGTGAATTACAATACCGAAAACTGGGACGATCTCGACATCATCAACTACACCTCGGGAACGACCAGTGCGCCTAAAGGCGTGATGCTCACATACAAGGCCATCAGCGCGACCATCGACTTCGGCCAGAGGCACATTCCGTCATCCGACAAGTTCACGATGGTTTCAATGCTGCCGATGGCGCACATGTACGGCCTCGTGTACGAATTCCTGTACCCGCTCTGCAACGGTACAAGCATCACCTTCCTCGGCAAGACACCTTCACCGTCATTGCTCCTTTCAGCGATGCACGACGTAAGGCCGTATCTTCTCATCACGGTTCCTCTCGTCATGGAGAAGGTTTACAAGAGCGCCCTCAAGCCGGTTCTCGACAAGCCTGTGATGAAAGTTCTTACGAAGATTCCTGGCATCAAGTCATTGATATTCAAGAAAATCAGAGTAAAGCTCCTGACAGCCCTCGGAGGAAATCTCCAGATGATAATCATGGGTGGCGCACCTCTCAATCCGGAGGTTGAGAAATGGTTCAAGAAGATCGGACTTCCGTACACCGTGGGGTACGGCATGACCGAGGCGGCACCGCTTCTTGCTTACGAACCATGCACTTCGTATGTGCCCGGCTCATGCGGAAAAGCCGTGGATTGCGCTACGGTACGCATTGACTCCGATGACCCTCAGCACGTGGTCGGCGAAATCCAGGCGAAAGGAGCGAACATCTGTCTGGGATATTACAAGAATCCTGAAGCGACATCTGCTGCCTTCACCGCTGACGGTTTCCTGAAGACCGGTGACTTGGGAATCATTGACGCTCACGGCAATATCTTCATCAAGGGCCGCAGCAAGAGCATGATTCTCAGCGCAAATGGCCAGAATATCTACCCGGAGGAGGTCGAGGCCGTCGTGAACAACCAGGACTATGTAGTGGAGTCCGTCGTCGTCGACCGCGCAAGCAAGCTCGTGGCGCTCGTCTACCTCGACCATGACGCCATCCGCAAGGCCGGCCTAGATGACGAGACCATCGCCGACATTCCGGAAAATATCAGGATCAATGCCAATAAAGCATTGCCTTCCTACAGCCAGCTCCAGAAAGTCGAGGTAATGGACAAGCCGTTCGAGAAAACCCCTAAGATGAGCATCAAGCGGTTCATGTATAAATAAACATTTATGCGAAGCAACGTTATGGAAGGTTATCGCATCTGATATATGGCTGTCTCCGGGCGGCCTGTTTGAAGAAACTTAAAAGCGGGAACTTGATATGAATGGACGAAAATTCATTGAAGCGGCTGCCGTGACCATCATGGCGGCCCTTTTTTCTTGGAATGTCCGGGCTGAGGAACCGGACCCTTCTCTGCGTTTCGAGGTGCGTCTCGGCGCCACGCCTCCGCAATGTTCCATGTTTTCGACCACCCGGCTTGTGCACGGCTGGGGCTGGTGCGGCGGCGACACCGGCATCAGTGAAGATTATAAAATCAGTTCGGCAGTAGGTACATACGACGGTGATGTATATGCAACTGGAGCGTTCACGGCGGAATTTTCATATATCTTCAGAAAATGGCTGACGTTCTCTGTGGGACTTGGCTACAATCATTACTGGAAAGACCAGCTCAGCAGATTGGATGATTCCCGAATAGGTACGGCACATGCAGGGGCGATGTATCTGATGCCTCTCGCACGGTTTACCTATATGGCGCATAAGAACGTGAAACTTTACTCAGGCGCCGGACTCGGATTCTCAATGTTCAAGAATTACAGCGCGGACAAGTTTCCGGAATGCTCTTTCGCGGATGTCAGGCGGGAGCCGGTATTCAGGCCGATGATGCAACTTGTGCCGTTCGGCGTCACTTTCGGGAACAGGTTCTTCGGTTTTGCGGAGACAGGCTTTGGCGCTGTCTGGATCGGTGTCCATGGCGGCGTGGGCTACAGATTCTGAAGGATAAATGATGGGAAAATTTTCAAAATCACTGATTATGCGCAGAATTCAATATTTTCTTATGGTTTTGGCTGTCACCGCTGTAGCCTCGTGCAAAGTGGAGGATGCTGATATCAACCGGGCGGAGTCGTACCTCCAGTCGTATTCGGAAGTCTTAAGATATAACGCGGTGGAACTTCCTGTATTGAAAATCAGCAGGATGCTTGATACTATGAATGAACCGTTCTTCGATGAGGGAAAGACGTTAAGGACCACTATAATGTCTGAGCACTATTATGGGAATACCATGTCAGACATGACATTCACATATAAGTCCGACACGACGTGGACATTCACGCTGGATGCAGTGAAAGGACGTGCCGAACTGGAGAATTTCCGTGCTGCGGGCACCGCCTCTTTCTCAACGTTCCGGAAAGGCGTCCGGAACTGGAAGCTGGAAGTCTCCGGCTCCACATCTGAAGATACCGGGTATTCATCTGAATTCACGACGAATTCGATCAGCTTTCTCATCCATAGCAATGATTTCGAAAGGAGATATGAATGCCGTAGGGATGGGGCTTTCCAGACGAAATATTTTCTGAATGGAAAATTGTTCTCGGATATCCGTTCTCAATGGTTGGGAGGAAGAGATTCCTGCAATTATAGTTATGAGGGACTCTGATACGCCATCTTTTTGCATGAGCCTGCATGATGTTCTGACTGTCCATGACAAAATGTCATATTGATGGCGTTGGAACGTTATTTGACTTAATTGAAGCCGTCCGGTCTTGCGGGCGGCTCTTTTCATTTCCGTTCAGGCATCGGCCGGGAAATATTGATAATTTTAAAAACATATATTATGGCAGAGATGAAAGGTAAAATCGGCGTCACCACGGAAAACATTTTTCCGGTGATCAAGCAATTCTTGTATTCGGACCATGAGATTTTCCTGAGGGAACTCGTGGCAAATGCTGTCGATGCTACGGAAAAGATAAAGGCATTGGCATCTTCCGGTGACTTCAAGGGCGTTCTGGGCGACCTGTTCGTGAAGATTGAACTCGATGAAGACAAGAAGATTCTCAGAATCATTGACCGCGGTATCGGTATGACCGAGGAGGAAGTCGACAAATACATAAACCAGATTGCATTCTCCTCAGCAGGCGAATTCCTGGAGAAATATAAGGACCAGATCGGCAATATCATCGGACATTTCGGACTGGGATTCTACTCCGCATTCATGGTTTCCAAGAAAGTGACCATCGAGACATTGTCATGGAAAGACGGCGCAAAACCGGTGATGTGGTCTTGCGACGGCAGCCCTGAATATGAGATGGGCGAGTGCGGGAAGGCAGACAGAGGCACGACCATCACATTGTACCTTGACGATGATTCGGCAGAATATGCAACTAAGGGAAAAATCGGGCAGCTGCTTGGCAAATACTGCAAGTTCATGCCGTTCCCTATCGTGTTCGGCAAGGAGCAGGAATGGAAAGACGGCAAATATGTCGACACGGATAAAGACAAGGTTATCAATACAGTAGAGCCTTTGTGGACACGCAAGCCGGCCGACCTGAAGGAAGAAGACTACATGAACTTCTACAAGGCGCTGTACCCGACATACGAGGATCCGCTTTTCTATATCCATCTGAACGTGGACTATCCGTTCCACCTGACAGGTATCCTTTATTTCCCTAAGATCAATGACAGGATGACCGTCGAGAGGAACAAGATCCAGCTCTATTGTAACCAGATGTTCGTTACTGACCATGTCGACGACATCGTTCCGGACTTCCTGACGCTGCTCCATGGCGTTATCGACTCTCCGGACATTCCGCTGAACGTCTCCAGAAGCTACTTGCAGAGCGACTCCAACGTGAAGAAGATTTCAGGCTACATCACCAAGAAAGTGGCTGACAGACTGGAAGATATCTTTACCAATGAGCGTAAGGCCCTGGAGGAGAAATGGGATAATCTGAAGCTGTTCATCGAATATGGCATGCTCTCCGATGAGAAATTCTGCGAGAGGGCAATGAAGTTCGCCCTGCTGAAGAACACGGACGGCAAGTATTTCAGTTTCGATGAATACCGCAAGGCCATCGAGGCGGAGCAGACCGACAAGGACAAGAAGGTGGTTTATCTGTATGCTACTGATACTGAGTCACAATACTCGTTCATCGAGGGTGCCAGGAACAAGGGCTACGATGTGCTCCTTATGGATTGCGAGCTGGATTCACACTATATCAGCCTGCTGGAGAGGAAATTCACGGACTGCAGGTTCTGCCGCGTGGATTCCGATGCCATCGACAATCTCATCCCTAAGGAAGACAGGACCAAACCGGAGTTGTCCGAGACCGAGAAGAACGATCTTTCCGACCTGTTCAAGGCAGTGCTGCCTAAGGACTACGATTACTATGTGACGGCTGACAATCTCGGCAAGACCGGCGAGCCTATCCTCATCACCCAGAATGAGTTCATGCGTCGTTACCGCGAGATGAGCAATATGGGCGGCGGTATGAATTTCTACGGCAAACTGCCTGTTTCATACAATATTACCGTCAATGTCGAGAATCCTCTCATCTCACAGATTCTTGATGCGGAGAAAGCCCAGGTTAAGCCGCAGGAGGCAGTGGCAGATGCTGATCCGGAGATCGTAAAGGCCGGCGAGGCCAAGGATGCTACCGAAGAGCAGAAGAAGGCTGCTGAGGATGCCAAGACTGCCGCACGTGAGGCCAAAGATGCCGCTTATTCTGTGCACAAGGCTGATATCGAGGCATTTGCATCGCAGAATGAAGCCCTCCAGCAGATTGCCGACTTGGCCCTTCTCGCCAACGGACTCCTGAAAGGCAAGGCATTGAGCGACTTCATTGCCCGCAGCCAGAAGGTCGTCAGCGACGCTTATCTGAAATAAGAGGTAGCTTGATTCTGGTGGTTTGGTTTTATTATAGCGGTACGAAAACACCGGCCTGCAAAGAAAACAATGTATCGTACCAAGTGGTATAAGACTTGACAAGAACATTGCCGCTTCGGGACTTCCATGAATACGGGACGAGAGACATCCGCGGTTCGAGGAAGAGACCGAAATGTGGGGCAAGATTGAAACGGAATTGGATTCCTCCGGTGAGCCCGAGATAGAGCCTCCGTATGGTATATCCGTCATCCGGCTTCCAGATCAGACCCGCTTCGGGACCGAGAAAAACCGGCATTGAAAATACCTGACTGCTACGCCTGCGCCAGTAGAGAGTTTCGAACATGAGCTCCTCCCTGACGCCGGCGTAGTGGCATTTCAGCTGCCTGCCGTCATTGAACCCCTTCCAGATGTCGCCGCCGTAAAAGCCTGACAATCTGAGAGAAAGCGGTCCTGAAAGCAGACGCGTGTATGAGATGTTGATACTCTCGCGCGCCGAAGGGAAGTAGCCGACGGTCTCGCCGGTGATGTCGGCAAGCTGGAACTGGATGCCGCCCGAAAATGAAATTGACGCATCACGGACGAACCAGGCCCCGAAACTTTCCGGAGCTGCCGACGTATGCCTGTTGAAATATTTGTGCACCCCGAAATTGAACCCGTAGCCGAGGTGGCATCGGTCGGGGGATGAAGTGCCGTCCATCTTGTCGTTTCCAAGCATCAGTCTTGGCGTGAAGAAAAAGTCAGTTTCGTGGGCTATGCGAGCGCGGAAATCAATGCCGAAATTCACCATGAGTGCAGCGGAATAAGTGCCGGAAGTCCTTACAAGACCCATTTCAGCGCCCTCTATGCTGGAAATGTTGAAAACTCTGGAAGGGGAGTAGCCGAAGAAATAGGAAGTCCAGTCGAAATGATGAGACGCGCCGACGCCGGCCCTCCAGACACGCACCCCGTCAGCATTGCGCCTGAACTCGGAAAAAGTCCCGTCGATGCTCACGGCGTTCAGCGGGGTGAACATCTTTCCCACGGAAAATGAAACGCAAGGCCCTGAGGAGTAGCCGGATATGGAATTACGGAACAGTCCGCAGGTCCCGATGCCTCCCCGGATAAAAGTGTTGTTCATGAAAGTGTTGGCCACAAATGCTTCATTCTGAGGACGATACCTTTTCTGCATGCTGTATTCCAATGCATTGAAACTGGTCGTGTCTATCTCCTGCGCCGACTGCGCCGACATGGCAAGCGGCAGGAGAAACAGCGCCGTCGCTGCGAAAATGATTCTATTCCCCGTTCTCATATCTGTCTCGTGCACTTTTCATTATGGTCTCGACAATATCCCCGTCGCCTGCTGCAATGTCGATATACGACGGATCCTTATGGAAGCACGCCACGAGGTAGTCCTCCGACGCCATATCATCCATAAAATCCTGGGTACGGGCACCTTTGCGCCCATAAATCACCGCCCAGAGGTAGTCTGTCAATGCCGAATCGCCCGGCAGCGCTGACATGGCTTCCTCCGCCAGCGAGTCATAAGTCTTCGTGTTCATCGCAAGACAAAGCACGACCTTGTTCAGCGGCGAACTTTCTGAAACCGTCTCGAAAACCTCTCTGGCACGTCTGCGCTGCTCCGGAGTGTTTCCGCCCTTGTAATAACCGCCGAGACAGAGGGCATAGGCCCGGACAAGACGGTTCCTGTCATTGTCAGGAAGAATGTTCGTGAGCTGACCCGCCTTACGGAAATTGTTGGTCATCACGTACATGATCATCTGGTTCGCGACGACCGCCTCCGGATTCACGATTTCAAACCCGTTTCCGTTCATTCGCATCAGGTGATAATTCACCACAGGAGTCTGAAGGTCAATGAAATCGCGCAGAATGGTCGTGTCCGCCACGCCGCGGGCGATATATGATGCCGCCAGCGAATTCGCCGCCAGAATCCATGGCCGTCCGTTCGCTTCGATGGACTCGTCGTAGGCCCGTTTATATAGCTTTTCCAGTTCTTCCGGCTCCTTGACCAGCTGGAACAGATGCCAATACTCATACAGCGCGAATTTCTTGCGTCCGCTCCGGTAATCCTCATCATTGCGGTAGCGCTCCAGAATTTCTTCCGGCGTCAATTCCCTGAAAATCTCGTAGCCGTACTGGTAGCGGACCGAACGCAGCCGCGGAAGATAATTCACGATAAGGCTGCGGTAGTAAGGCAATGCGCGGATTTTCCCCCATTGCCGGTCCGGTGTCCCGGGATTGTTCGAGACAATGTCCCTGATGGCTTTCGCTTCCACCATCAGCGAGTCGGCTTCCAATAGTTCAGCGACCGCGGTCCAGGGCGCCACGGTAGCCGTAGTAGTCATGTAAACTCTGTCGCGCACATTCTTCGGCAGCACCGAAACTATCTGGTTCAGAGCGTATTCCATTCGTTTTTTCGCAAGGTTCATGTTTCCGGCGTAAGGTCCGTCCGGGGAAGCCGTACCTGTGATGTGGAACTCCTTCAGCTGTGAGCCCTCGCCATGGATAATGTCCAGCAACACGGATTTCACGGAGTCAATCTGCCGGCGGCCCTCCTCGTCATCGGCTGCAAGCTGCGCCTTTCCCACCATGAAATTCAATGACATGTTGCCCGCCGTGTTACGTTTCTCCCTTTTCGCACGTTCACGATATTGTTCAGGGTCAAGCATATACGGCTCCATTGAATATTCGAGAAAACGGAGCGGACGTCTCAGGCGCGACGATGCCAGAAAATACTCCTTCTTGAAGTAGGGGAGATTGTAGTCCTCCAGCTGGATGATGCCCTTTACCTGATAGTTTTTCGAAGGATTTTCCAGATAGATGGTATCTGCCCAGTTCACGATTTGTGCGGCAGAAGTGAGAGTGTCAGGTGAAAGCCATCTGTTAAGAGGGTCATTGTCAGCATTGTAATTCATCCTGCGCAGCTGGGTGACGCGATACTCCTGGCCGTCCATGACGGTCGGCTTCAGGTAGCGCAAGGTGTCCTTGGTCACGCCGTCTATCAATATCGGCTGGACAATCATCCTCGCATTGGTCTTGCCGCTGTTTTCCGGCAGGGCGATGGTGCTTCTTGCCTTCAGCCAGTTGCCCTCGATATCTCCTTGAGGGTCAAGCACTCCGACCTGGTCGCGCACCGCGGTTATGGTACTGGTGCGGATGTAGTTGCCCATCTCGATTTTCACATTGATTTCGAGTCGGTAGTTCACTTTCTCCAGCACGGCCGGCTTCATGTCAGCCTTGAAAATCAGCGCTCCGGTCTCCGGAATGGTGATTTCGTAATAGCCGTTGTCGTCGGGAAATGCCTGTGCGTCAGGAGCCACGAACGTGTTTTCATCGCCGTCCATCTGCTTCTTCACATCCTCCGCCTGCGCGACGGTATTGAATCCATAGACACTCACCGACACCTGTTTCAGGTCAATCGGCTTCCCCGTGGTCTTGTCGACTATATGCCCGGTGACACGCTTCATCTCCTGCGCCCCGAGAGGCAGCGCAAAAAGCTGAAGTGCCAGTATCAATATGGTCAGGCATTGTCTCATCTATCTTATTATGTATATGAAAGTTACGCCGAGATTCATCGGCATCAGCTTATAGCCTTTCGAGTTGTGGGTGTCGCCGTCCAGGTCACCGAAATCGTCGTAACGGCTGGCGCGTCGCTGTCCGAATCCGACCACTCCGAGGCCGCCCGAAAACTCCAGCCCCCAGCGCTGTCCCAGCGAAAGCACGTACCCGCCGGTAAGACCTACGCCTCCGGCAATGCCCTTGTAGCTCCGGTCGCCGATGGTCATGTCATATTTGGTGAACAATCCCGCAATGCCCAGAAATTCCCTCACGAGAGGCCTGCCGCCCAGCCACCACCTGAATTGAGGCTGCGCCGCAATAAGTTTTGAGTCAATGCCATAAGGTTTCCAATGCCCGAAGACATCGAGCGACAGCGAACTGTGCTCGCCGGTCACCATTTCCAACCCCAGGTCAGGAGTCAGCAGGATGTCGTTCAATGCATTGGAACGTATGGCAATTTGTTGTGCATCAGCGCGTTGCCCGAAGCCTATCATGACTCCGAGCAACACGGCGGATGCTATCAGATATTTTTTCAACTGTCCCAATGTCAGATTTCTTTGCCCGGGGTCGGATTGGTTCCGGGTATCCATTCCGTCAGTCCTGTCTCCACGATGGTGATTTCCTGCGGATTGTTGATTGTTACAGTGAAATAGTAGATGTAGCCGGCATCGTATTTCGTGCGGCCGTCAGTGCTTCCGAGCGGAATTTCGACAGTGCTCTTGTTGGCGCCGTCTACAGTGAGCGTGATGGCTGACGTGTAATTCCTTGCCGGCATCGCCAAGATAGTGCAGAGGTCTGATTCCTGGGTTGTAGGAGCCACGTCGAGGTCTGTGAAACCGATGCTTCCGCCATCTTCACTGCCGGTAAGCACACCTGACTGCTCTCCCTTGCTGTCCGCAATACAAAGTGACGCCGTGGAAGACGTGTTGGTAATCTGCATTCCGGTCACCTTTACATCATAATTCTCGATATCATTGTCCTTTCCCACTATGCGGAACACGAGCGCCGTCAGGAGGTGGCGGTACTGGAGCTTCGGATAGTATTGGGAATCGACGCCGTCGAGTTTTACGGCGCGGCAATAAGCTGCGTTGTAGCCTGTTAAGCCATTGTAGTCCTCAGCTACGGAACTTGCCCAGAGGATGTCCGTGTTGCCGAGCTTGTAGGTGATGCGGTATGCACCGTCATTGACAGCGGCTGTCTGCTCATCGGAATTCTTGTACGGATAGTAGCTGTAGAACGAGTATGCGTACTTGTTTCCGAACGGGTAGTAAATCTTCGGTGAGAAGATTACCGCGCCTGTGGAAGTGGTCGTAACTCCCAGATTGTCAATGAGTATGGAGCCATCGAGGTCGGTGCTCCATGTGACAGAAGTCGCGTCGCTCTGCTTTTCGGCCACACCGACTACGCCCACGTCGAGGGTGTTCATCACGCTTCCGGTGACGAGTCCGTGCTGTATGGCTTTGGTGGTGGCGTCAATGTTGGTCGCGGAGCCGAAAAGCACGGGAACCTGACGGCTTTCGTCATGAATCCATGCGTTCTCGTCCTCCGGACCTTGCTTGCCGCAGCCCGCGAAAGCGATCACCGCCAATGCTGTTGTATAAAAGAGCTTTTTCATAATTACATCAAATCCGGATCGATAGTGGTAGAACCGCCATCTTTCCAATCCTCAAGTTCAGCAGTAATCTTGACCTCTTCAAGGCCGTAGATGACAATCTTGATCTTGTATGAATAGCCTGCCTCGAATTTGGTCGCACCCTCCGGAGCGTTTTCGATATTGGCAATGTTCAAGGTCCATTCCTGCGGGTCAATCTCTGTGTTCACGCCATCCTGACGGGTGCTTACATAAATCTTGTAGCTCTCCTCGCCAGGGATTACCATAACGCTCTCACCGATAGCCTTGTAGTTAGTCTTTCCTGCTGCATAAGCGTCAGGTTTCACCTCTGTGAGGGCCTGGGTGCCGTTGCCGCCTTTTTCCTGGAGAGCGAGTCTTGCTGTCTCTTCAACGACATCAGTAATGCCGGTATTTGCGCCCACCACGGTGAGATTGCCCTTGAATTTGGATTCTACTCCGATGCCTGTAACAAAGATGTTGCTGCCTGCTTCTGAACCTGCCACGATTTCGAAAGTGAATCTTGCAAGCTGGTGTTTGAACAGGAGGTTAGGATGTACACCGCGACGTGCGGCGAATGCGCTGTATGCCTTGTCCACGCTTACCTCGTCAGTCTTGCCGGCTGCGTCAATGTCAGTTTTCTGGTCAGCTTTTGCAAGCATAAGGTCCTGTGAACCATTGATTTCGAATGGGACTGCTACGGACGCGGCAGTCTTTACAGGCTCTCCGGTAGCGGCATCGTCGATGTGATATCCATAGAAATCGTAATTCTTTCCGGTAACATAGTAGAACGGCTCATTGTCGTAAGCCGGATTGAGGACTGCAATTGCTCCCTTGTTGCCGTCAGCCGGTGCGGTAGCGCTTACATTGTCAATGAATGCAGCCTGGGTGAAATCGGTGACGGTCCTGTCATAGCCGTAGATTTTCAGTTCCTGGCTGTTCCAGGCCTTGTCTACTGCGCCCACGGATTTCACCTGGAGTTTCGGTGATGCTGCAGAGAAGAGTACCGGGACAGGATTTCCGTCTTCAAGAGGATCCGTAATTTCCGGAGGAGTGGTCTGTCCGTTTTTCGTGCAGGATGCCAACGCTACGATGGCAGCAGCCGCGAATAATTGATACTTTTTCATAAACGTTTGATTTTAAAGTTGTTATATTATTTCAATTTATCTTCTTCGTCCAATATTATGCTTCCTCCCGTGCCCCATGGCTCGACTTCCACATTCGGTCTGATGTCCATCATTCCGTAAATCGAAAGTCTCACCACATATTGGCTTCCTGCCTGGAATCCGGATGCCGAGCGGATGGTGAAAGAGGACTTGGTATGATATGTCTGCCCCTTCACTTCTTTCATTTCCATGTTTACTTCATATTCCGTGTCAGGCGCCACCAGCAGTGACCCGCCGACCTGGACATGAGGCCGTTCGTAAAGCACGTCCGTAAAATCCCCCTGATAATCAGTATGATATGTGTCTTGTTTCAATGCACTGCCGTCCCGTTCCCTCAGGCTGAGTTCTCTGTAGTTCTTGTCAGATGAGAAGTCCACACCCAGTTTCGATTCGTCGCGGCTCACGACCGTGAATGTCCCGGATGTCTTGGATTTCACTGTTATGGAGTTCACCATCACGGTGTTGGAACCGTCGGAAGCAGGATAGATCTCGAATCTCAGTCGTGTCAGATGGTGGACGAATTCCAGCCGCGGATTGATGTTCCTTCTGGCTGTGTATGAACTGAATGCGTATTTCCGTATGAGTGATTTTTCCGTTTCGGAATACAATGTCCCCTTGAAGACGTCGTCCTTCAGCGGCGCCTTTCCGGTCATCAGGTCCATACTTCCGTCTATCGTGACCGGCAATGTTATCTTGTCCTTGCTGCGTTGTACAGCTGTCTGCGGAATGTTCAGATTATCAATGTAATAAGCATGGAAATCATAGATTTCGCGGCCATTCGGATAATACACTTCCTTGTCCGAATCCGCCCATGTCAGGTAGCCGTCGGAACCGTCATAATAAGCCTTTCTTCCTGCCGTCCATCTGGAATTGTCCACGGAAGCGTCTATCAGACAGCCGTTTCCGGAAACAGCGGTGCTCGCGAATGATGAACCGTCGCGGTTGAAAGCATACACATATATATTGACATCGGCCCATTGCCTGCCGTCGGCATCATCCACCGCCCCGCTGCCCCTGGTATATGGCAGGCCCGAATTGCCGACGCCGACCAGGACAGGCACAGGATCTCCGCCGCCGAAATCGTCGAAATCGCCGTCCGTCACACCTCGCCAGGAGTTCTGGCAGGATGCGAAAAGTACCAACAATGCGGATATGAGCCGTGCCTTTTTCAATGTTTATACTTCAATGTCAATGTAACCGCTGTCAAACCAATCTTTTACGCCGTCGTTCCCGCCTTCGCTGCTGAAACTGTCTGCGCCTATTGTCAATGCTTCCGACAATTCCAGCCGGGCTTCTTTTTTGGCAATGCGCCGTCCGTCCGACCCGGGCACGGATTCCATCAGTGATGCGGAAGTTATCTTGTTTCCAATATTGATTGCAGGGTACAATACCTTGGTTACGCCATCTTTCCTGGCTGTGATGTTCAGTCTGAGGATTCCCGGACCGGTGCGCAAGCTGCTGTTCGCTGACGGAAGGATTCCAGGAACCGCGACCGTGCCTTCGTAACCATAGGAGGATTTTTTCAATGCGAAGATGACTCTTGCCAAATCATTTTCCTCCACTTCTCCAGTGAGAAGGGAGAAAGTCGCCGGAACACCTGACAGTTCAGCAGTTACGGATATGATGCTGACTCCGTTTTCCGGCACCAGCTTTACTGCAAATGTGAGTTTCTGCTGCAGCGGCTCCATGAAGAATCGGAAAGTGTTTTCCCTCGTGTCGGAAACATCGTCCTTTCGTGAGGCTGCCCAGACTGGTCCTGGCGTGCGTATGAAACGGTAAGCCGAGTTGAAGTCAATTTTCGAATCGCCCCTTATGGCTGTCAGTTCTTCTTCCGGCAAGTCCTTCACCGTCGCCTTGAAATCTCTTACCGAAATGGTCTTGTCCTTCATGAAGCGCTGTGCTCCTGAAAGTGTGTAATTGTCTTTGTCACAATGATATGCCAGCATTACATAGTGACCATATTCCGCATATTCGCGGTGGGTGACCACAGTGTCGTCCTTTTCTATGGTGTAAGGCAGGAATGCCCCTTTGGAGTCCGTTTCGTATGAATATTTCAGGATGTCCGAGACCTTGTTCATCGCGATGTATACCGAATCGGGGAGTGCCGTACCTGAAACCTTGTCCCAGGCAATGTCAAATCCGATCTCGGCTTCATCCGAGGTGTCGTCAGCGGTTTTCAAATCCAGTCTGACGCAGGATTGCGTCGTCATTGCGATTAAAAAGAGTGTTGCCGCAATGAGGTTTGTCATAATTCGTTTCATCCGGCTACCTCCTTTTCTTTTTCTGCTTTCCCTTCTGCTTTCTTCTTCGCCTTCTTCTCTGCTTTCCTTTCCGCTATCTTTTCGGCCTTCTGCTCGGCTGCAAGCCTCTTGGCCTCCTCCGCCTCCTGCTTCAGAATCAGTTTCTGCGAGTCGACTTTCTTGTATTTCTCCTTGATGGACAATGTCCTGAATACGAAGCAAGCCTTGACCTCCGAGAGTACAGGGAACGGGCACAGATGCCATCCCTTGGATTTGCCAGGCGCTTCGATGTAGTCCGTATTGCTGCGGTTCATCGTGTATCCGTCATAGGATGTCACAGCGAGTCCGGCAGCCACGCCGAGTTCGAAGTCAATGGCGAAATGTCTGTATGTATAAAGCGGAAAGTCATATCCGAACAATGCTCCTGCTCCGAAAAGCGGTCCCTGGATGCCATATTTGCCCGGTTTGATGGAGTATGTGCCGCCGCTTGCGTAGCCTCCCAGGAAGAACGCCCTCTCCCTTGTCGGCTTTGCGCTCCCTTCTTTCGGCTTCATCCTGAACCATTTACGGAATTCCGGGCGTATTTCGAACATGTTGAAGACCAATGCCGGCGGTACGCTGTGCCATGTGTCCCAATTGTATTTGGCAGTGACTCCCAGCGACCAGCGGTTGTAAGGTGATGAAGAAACGTCGAATTCCACATTGAAGTTAGGTACGGTGCAGAGCAGTTCCAATGCATTGGCCCTGAAGCTCCAGCGGTCGATGCCCGTGATTCGGTCAGAGACTTTCGCGGCAGCGCTTTTGGCTTTGGTCGTGGTTGTGGCTTTTGTTTTGGCTGCGGTTACGTTTGTGGTTGAGCTTGCGGTTACGCCCGAGCCCGAACGCCCTGACCCGTCATTTTGGGCCAAAAGAACGCGCGTAGAGAAAAACATGGCCAATGTGACCACAATGTATATCTCTGCCTTTTTCACTTAATTGTTCTAAACAATCATCCCAGTTTAGACATAACCCGCCCCATATGGTTTAGAAATCTCCTTAAAAAATTTCCAAACTATAGGCAAGTCTCTCAAAACATCTTTTTAGTTCGCAAATATAATAATTTTTCGTTTTTGCCAAATAGGCGACGCCAAATAGTCCTGATTATAATTCGGGAACCGGAGAGGGTAGGACTTTAAATTGAATAAGTTGGCGGCCTGCCAACTTGTTCAGTTTTTTTGCCGCGTCCCGCCGGTGTAAACCTGGAGACGCTTACCGCGTCCCGCCGGCGTTACTCCTTGATTTTAGAATCTATGATGATGGTGACAGGGCCGTCATTTATCAGGGCGCATTGCATGTCGGCGCCGAAAACACCTTTCTGGACAGGGCGGCCGGCGATTTCTGCCAGTCTGGCGCAGTATTTTTCGTATAGGGGAACTGCCAGGTCGTGGCCGGCGGCACGTATGTATGAGGGCCTGTTGCCCTTTTTGGTGGAGGCGGTTAGCGTGAATTGTGACACGGCCAGCAATGCGCCGTCCACGCTTGTCACGTTGAGGTTCATCACCCCGTTCTCGTCATCGAAGATTCGCATGCCTACGGTCTTCTGGGCCAGCCATTCCATATCTGCTTCTGTATCACCGTTTTCCACGCCCACCAGAATGAAAAGTCCCTTCCCGATGCTGCTTACCACTTCTCCGCCAATGCTTACTGACGCTTCCTTGACCCTCTGTATAACTAGTCTCATGTTTATTCGCTTTCTATCCAAATTTCGCAAGTTATCTCACTTGCTGAGTTTTCGCTAAAATTTGAAGTCCGTCACTTGGCCTGATGCTGTAAACCCCACGCACTTTAATTTGTATACGTTACCCTCACCCTAAATCCCTCCCCTCGGGGAAGGGACTTACCATCGCC
>OHUD01000481.1_pt1 | contig 18845 bp, 18 predicted proteins | sample 1579021 | NCBI WGS metagenome assembly OHUD01 (sample SAMEA3879597, study PRJEB24766) | human gut metagenome | biome: human-associated habitat; feature: feces | place: USA | collected 1985/1987
CCAAATATGCCTTCGCATCGAAAGCGAGATTCGGTCGGTATCGGCACCCGATTCATCGAGGCAGAATCCCGAAGAATTTTTCCCTTTATACACCAGAGAATTACAACGATTGTTCGCCCCGATGCACCATGTTTCGACGGCACACGCACTGCTGCACATCGTGAGCGACCCGCACACGATCACTTCGCAGGTGCTGGCCATGTACCATTTCGATGCACAGGCGATAGCGACCGAACTGCAAAAGATGACCCTGGAGGCCGATCAAACGACGCCTCCGGATACCAATTTTCGGCCGACACCCGAACTACGGTTCATCGGCCTGCGCGAACCTGTCCGGGACACTCCTCCTGCGGAACCTGCCTTGTTGGACAAATTCGGCACCGACCTTACGTACGAAGCTCGCAGAGGCCGCATCGATCCCGTCGTAGGACGCGAGCGGGAGATGGAACGCATCGTGCAGATCCTCTCGCGCCGCAAGAAGAACAACCCGATCCTGATCGGCGAAGCCGGCGTTGGCAAAACCGCCATTGCCGAGGGGCTTGCAATTAAAATTGCCGAGGGCAGCGCCCCCGCAAGGCTTTTGGATAAGGAAATTTATCTGCTCGATTTAACGGGGCTTGTAGCCGGCACGCAGTTCAGGGGTCAGTTTGAAAGCCGCGTAAAGGGCTTGGTGGATGAAATCAAAGAAGCGGGAAATATTATCCTGTTTATCGATGAAATTCATAATTTAGTGGGTGCGGGCGACTCTGCCGAGGGTTCAATGAACGCCGCCAATATACTAAAGCCCGCGCTTTCCCGCGGCGAAATTCAGGTTATAGGCGCCACCACCTTTAAGGAGTACCGCAAGTATATTGAAAAGGACGCCGCGCTTGAGCGCCGTTTTCAGCCCGTAACGGTCGAAGAACCGTCTGTCGCCGAAACCGAAAAGGTGCTTATGGGCGTTAAAGGCTATTACGAAGGCTTCCACGGCGTAAAAATACCCGATGAAATTATAAAAAAAGCCGTGCTTTTATCCGAGCGCTACGTTACCGACAGGTATCTGCCCGATAAGGCAATAGACCTTTTGGATGAGGCGTGCGCCTGCGCCAGCCTTGCAAACAAGGCGGTAGACGAGCTTTACAACGCAAACAAAAAACTTGCAGAATATAACGACCAACTCGAAGAGCTTGAAAGCGACGTTGAACACCCCGATTATGAAAAGCAGGCAATGGTAAGGGTGGAAATAGAAAAATACAAAAATATCGCGGCGGGTCTTTATGAGCCCGCGTCCGATTGCACCGTGACCGATGCGGATATTGCAAAGGTTATTGAGCTATGGACGGGTATTCCCGCCTCAAAGGTGCAGGAAAGCGACCTTAAAAAGCTGGCTGGGCTTGAAAGTGCGCTTAATAAGCGCATAATAGGGCAGGAGGAGGCAACGCACCTTGTCGCCGCCGCCGTTAAGCGCTCGCGTATTCACACAAACAATCTGCACCGTCCCGCCTCATTTATTTTCGTAGGACCCACGGGCGTGGGCAAGACCGAGCTGGTCAAGCAGCTGGCAAATCAGCTGTTCGACGGCCCCGACCCGCTCATCCGTCTGGACATGAGCGAGTATATGGAAAAATACGCGGTGTCCCGCATGATCGGTTCGCCTCCGGGCTATGTGGGCTACGAGGAGGCCGGTCAGCTCACCGAAAAGGTGCGCAGAAAGCCGTATTCGGTGGTGCTGTTTGACGAAATTGAAAAAGCCCACCCCGACGTGCTCAACGTGCTGCTGCAAATTCTTGACGACGGCAGAATTACCGACGCGCAGGGCAGAACCGTGAACTTTGAAAACACCATAATCGTTATGACCTCAAACGCGGGCAGCGACCGCAGCGAAAATCTGCTCGGCTTCGGAAAAACGCAGGCGGACGCGTCAAAAGAAAAGGCGCTAAAGGCACTTGAGAGCTTTTTACGCCCCGAGTTTATAGCGCGTGTGGATGAAATAGTGGTATTTTCACCCTTAACGCCTGAATCGCTTGCTAAAATCGCAGAGCTTATGCTTAATGAGCTTAAAGACTCGCTTTCAGAGCGGCTTATTGATTTTAAATTTGACAGCGGCGTTTGCACCTATCTTGCCGAGAAATGCGGCAACGGCAAGCGCGGGGCGAGGGAGCTTAGAAATACCATTCGCCGCGAAATTGAGAATAAGCTTGTCGATATTATCGTCGATAACGGCGAGGGCAGCATAAAGGCGCTTAACTGCACCGCCGCACCCGATATTAAAATAGAGGTTGAATATTCAAAATAATTCAAAGGAGAATTTATTATGAAAAAAGGTATTGCAATTCTTATAGCTGTTTTTGCGGTTATCGGTATTATAATCGGTATAATTTCCGGCAGCTACAACGGGCTTGTTAATCAGCAGGAGGAGGTTGAAAACAAACATTCCGTAATTTCCGTTCAGCTCCAGCGCAGAGCCGACCTTATTCCGAACTTTGTAAATACCGTAAAAGGCTACTCCGATTACGAGCAGAAGACCTACACTGCCGTAACCGAGGCGAGAAACGCCGTTGCGGGCGCTAAAACCGCAGGCGAGCAGACAAAGGCGGCCGAGCAGCTTGACAGCGCAATTTCAGTTTGGGTGAACGCCGTAACCGAGGCTTACCCCGACCTTAAAGCAAACGAGAATTATAAGGCGCTGCAGGTTGAGCTTGAAGGCTCGGAAAACCGTATTGCCGTTGCCCGCAAGGATTATAACGACGCCGCAAAGTCCTATAATTCGAGCGTAAGGCGCTTCCCGAAAAACATTATCGCGGGTATGTTCGGCTTTGAAAAGGTGGAATATTTTGAAGCGCAGGCAGGCAGCGAAAGCGTTCCGCAGGTAAGCTTTGATTAAGCGCATGAAAAGAATTTTAAGTATTGCCGTCGCCGCTGTTTTGCTGTTACTTGCAAGCGGCGGCGCAGCGGCGGCAAAGAAATACCCCGAGCCTACCGACCGTTTTTTCATAAACGATTATGCCGGTGTGATAGATTCGTCCACCGAGGATGAAATTTATTCCCGCGCGGCGGCGCTGTATGAAAAAACAGGCGCTCAGGCTGTCGTAGCAGCCGTAAAAAATCTCGGCGGGGAAGAGCCTGCCGAGTATGCCTTAGGGCTCGGCAGACAGTGGGGAGTAGGGGATAAGAAAAAGAACAACGGCGTTGTAATTCTTTTCGCCCTTGAAGAAAGGCAGATTTATATTGCCGTCGGCTACGGGCTTGAGGGTGCGCTGCCCGATATTAAGGCAGACCGAATAATCGAAACCTACGGGCTCGAATATTTGAAAGCCGATAATTTTTCCGAGGGTATTCTGCAAATCACAAAAGCCGTTATAAACGAGATTTATATTGAGTACGGCGAAGAACCCGAGGAGGGCTACACGCCGATTGACGATTCGGAAGAAGACGGCTATTCTACAAAGGTAGCCGTATCCTGGGCCACGCTTATTGCGGTTGTTTTGCTGTATTTGCTGATATTCGGTCGCCGCCGCAGATTTTTCTGGTTTGGCGGACCCGGCGGATTCGGTGGTTTCGGCGGCGGTGGCTTTTCGGGCGGTTCGTTCGGCGGTCACAGCGGCGGCGGATTTTCCGGTGGCGGCGGCTCATTCGGCGGCGGCGGTGCCGGCAGAGGTTTTTAATTTATTAAATTTTTCAGAGAGGTTGTTATTAAATGGCTCAAAGCGATTACAGCGAATATATGAAAGAACTTGAAAAAAAGCTGTCCGGTAACGCCTCTCATGAGAATATTTCCGAAGAAAAACACACTTCCGCATATAAACCGACTCATAAAAAAGCGCATAAAAACCCATTTTACAGGGTAATAAAAATCCGCCCCGGCGCGATTATAGCGATAATTGCCGTTATAGCAATTATAGGCGTGACGGTTTCGGTTGTCACACGCAGGACAAGCCGTATAAAATCGGCAAAAATCGCCCAAAACAGCACTTTATCCGATACTGCCGTATCAGCCGTGACCGAAGAACCGAAAGAACCGCTTATAACATACGAATTTGGCGAAGGGACCGCCGAAATTCCGACTACTAACGATGCGGGCGCGGCAATTATTGTCAATCTTGAAACGCATAAGGTAGTGGCAGCGCGCAACGCCAATGAGCATTTTTATCCGGCGTCAACCACAAAGGTTATGACGCTCTTGGTCGCGCAGGAAAATATTAAAAGCTATGACGACACTTTCACCATGACAACCGATATTACCGACCCGTTATTTGTAGCCGAGGCTACGGTTGCGGGCTTTCTGAACGGCGAGGTCATTAAAATGACCGATCTGCTGTACGGCACAATTTTGCCGTCCGGCGCCGATGCCGCCGTGGGTCTTGCAACCAAAATATCCGGCGGCGAAGCCCAGTTTGTCGAGCTGATGAATAAAAAGGTTGAGGAATTAGGTCTTAAAAACACCCATTTTACAAACGTTACTGGGCTGTTTGATAAGAACCACTATACATCGGCTTACGATATGGCTGTAATATTGGAAACCGCAATTCAGAATCCGCTCTGCCGTAAAATTCTTTCTACATACCAGTACCGTAGCAATCCCACAAATAAACACCCCGACGGCGTTCCAATGAGCGCCACGCTGTTTAATTATATGTACGGCACCGAGCCTGAAACCGCAACTATCGTGGGCGGAAAAACAGGCTTTGTAAACGAATCCGGCTTTTGTATTGCGTCGTTCGGCAAAAACAATACCACAAATAACGAGTACATAGTTGTAACTCTGAAAAATTCCTCGCGCTGGCCCGCAATCCACGGACAGATAGATTTATATAAGCAATTCGTACAGTAAATCGTATAGCAAAACATTTAATAACTCATACTTACAAACCGATACCCGCATTTACAGCAGACAACTGTAAATGCACCGATAATCGAATATTTTCCTAGCACACTTCTTCCCCTAATTGCGCGAAACATTCATTTCACGCAATTAGATATGTAATTTTAAGCCGCCACAAACTGCTTGCCCTATCCCGTTTTTTATAATTCAGGGTCGATAATTCAGATATAACTAAAAACAGCAGCATCTTTAAATGCCGCTGTTTTTAGTTATTTAAATAACATATCGGTTAAAATTCACTTTGCGATTACTTCTTTAATTTTTTCAAGCTGTTCCTGCGTCTGTTCAGCTTCTGAAAAAACCGACGAATACGAAAATAATACATATCCTGCAACAGCACCGTTATTTGTGCATGATTTTATCTGCCGCGCTATAATATCGGTGCCGTTTTTCCATTCGGCGGTATCGGGCTCGTTATCGGTGCCGAGCTTATACGGCGCCAGACCGATTGCCAGCTTTACATTTTCATTTGTACTACCCACACTCACCCATTCTTTCAACAGGTTATCAAAGCAATAATCCCTGTTTGGGTAATCGAAACCGAAATACAGCTGTGGGATTATAGTGTCCATAATTCCGTCTTTCACCCATAATTTGACATCTGCGTAATAATCAGTGTAATTTTTATCTATTGACGCCGCCGGGCTTATTGAAAAATCAACTCTCTCGCCGCCTATCGACTTAATTGCCGCACGGCAGCCCGCAAGCAGTGTGTTTACATTTGCCCGCCGCCAATCGTCAAGCAAAATCGGGTTTTCGGCGGTTTTGCAGTAATTCGCATAGCTTGTTTTATCAAATTCGGGGTCGGTGGTCGGGTAAAAATAATCGTCGAAGTGCACGCCGTCGATAATATATTTTGAAAGCAATTCTCTTATACCGTCGATTATAAGCTGCCTTACCTCGCTTTCGGCGGGATTTAAGTATATCCCGCCGTAGCGCACCACATTTATATCGTTATCGGGGTTATCGTCGTTCAGCCATTTGTACGCCGGACTGTCGTTATCAAGCACGGATATATCGTCCGACGCGGCGTTAATTCTGTATGGATTTATCCATGCGTGAATTTTTATTCCGCTGTTTTTGCAGGCGTTTACCGCATATTCAAACGGGTCGTAATCAAGCCCCCGCGCCAGCTTGTTTTGCGGAAAATAATCGGATTTAAAAAGCGAATCGCAATGCGAGCGGATATGTAGATAAATATTGCCGATATTGAGCTGCTTACAATTCTGTATTGCCTTGTCAAATTCCGCCTTAAACCCGTTTTCGCTTTTAAGCATCGCATTTACTTCACTGTAGGATATCCATATGCCTGCGCTTGAAACACCCTTATACTTTGTCGGTTCTTCCCTGCCCGCTTGATTTTTCGGGGCGCTTACAGTGCAGCCGACAAGCAGTAAAAATGCAATTAAGCAGATAAAAATTCGTTTCATATTTATGCCTCTCTGTAATTAAATGATATTTCCCCTATTTTCATACCGCTTTCAGAAGAAAAAGCCAGCCCGAGCATATTAACTGCCCCTATATGCGGTATCAGGCGTACAATGCTGAGCGAATTGCAATTATATTGATTTTCGCTTAAACAAACCGATATTTCCTCTGTTGTATCTCCGGTGAGTTTTATTTTCAAAATTCCCCTTGCCGCAGAAGAAATTGCAATGCTTTCTATATGCTTATTGACTGATAATGTCCCGAAATCAAAGCATTTTGTTGAGAATGACGACGTAAATGTAATGCTTTCAATTTCCGGTTGGGAGCTGTAAGAGCTTTTAATATTTGTATCTGAATTAACATCGTTTTCGGCTGCATAATACAACACCTTACCGTCGCTGCCTGTGCATACATATTTGCGTTCATTACCGTTTAACAAAATGTCAATCGGTTTGATTTTATCAAAGTTCCATATATAAAACTTATGCTGATTTTCACCGGCTGTGTAATCTACAGTAAGCATTTTACTGCCGAAAAGTAATCGGAATTTCCCGTTTTCACCCACAGCAGCGGCATTTTGCTTTTCTGTATTACTGAGCCGGCTCAAAAAGTTATTTGCCGGTGCTGAAATCATTGATATTTTTCCGGAAGATGTGTTTACTGAGTATATTTTGCCGTCATCGGCAAGCCAAACCGGATAACTGCCGCACAGCGCGCAGGCGCGCCTGCCGGCACAGCCTATATCGGCTAATTTCGTTTGAGAAATTGCGTCCCCTTCGTAAAATACCGAGTCGTCATCGGCAAGCAGCGAGCTCATATTAAGTGCGCCGCCATGCCGTATTTTAACCTTATACGCTTCGTTTTTCTTAAAGGCGATAATCCCGTCCTTTGTGTTTAAAAGCGCCGTTATACCATTTTCCCCGCCGCCGATATCCGCAACTGATTTTTCCGAAAAATATAACGGATTTGAATACGGCACCGAATAAATTCTTCCCCTTTGTGAGCCGCCGGAAAATACCAGCTTTGAATCATACGCCGCACAGCAGGTAAGTGTGCAGATTTCTTTCATTTCTTCCCCAAATAATTTCCCCGCTCTTACGCAAATGTTATTTTCATGGTACATACTCATTGTAGGCACAGGGTAGCTTTTCCCGTCAGCTCCGGTAAAATAAATTATACCCTTGCTGCGGTCAACGTGCATTGTAATTTTTGCGGTGTAAAAGGTTTGCGTATCGCTGGTAGAATTTGAATATATAACCCAGTCGGTGTAGTCTGTAAGGCTTGTATATATTCGGCACATTACAGATTCGCTTGCAAGCCCGCTGTACGGCAGGCGGAAAGTGTCCGAATGTCCGTCAGATGTGAAATATGCCTTAAAACGCGTTGTAAGAATATTTCTTGCTTCTAAAAACTTGGGCTGAGCAGTATATGCCACATTTGTAGCCTTCGCGCTCTCATAATTGTTTCCTCTGCCGTTTATCATAATAACCGGCTCATAAAAGCTTGTGGTGTTATCCCAGGCGTTTAAGGCGCTGTTAATTTCGTAAACCTTATAGCTGTATTCAGAGGAATTATATTGATTACGCGCCGTAACCAAAGCAAAAATACCGCCGCCGTTTACGGGCTTGCCGCTGTAAAAAAGCAGACTGTACGGGGTAAAAAAGCTGTCGTCACTTATGCGGTTAAAGTATATTACACCGGCAGCCTGCTTTGAACCGTCGGCACCCAGTAAGTACATATAATAAATATAATGCGAATCGCCGTCATAAGCCTTTTCATACGCCAATCGCTTATTTTCGCCGCCCGCAAATACCGAAACATCGGTAACAGCATACGAAACTTCTTCAAATAACGATTCCGTTTCATTTTTTATTATATCATATTCGGTAGCCGAAAGTCCAGGTCTTGTTTGCAAAACTCCGTCGCAAAAATCCATATTTTCAGCCTTGGTCAGCTCGTTATCGGCTATATTGTTTGGTAGCTCAGAATTATTTATGCCGCCGTCAAGCTTTCTGACGCGGTAGATTTTTTCGCTTTTTTCACTTAAAGAACTGAATTTCATTACTGTCCGTCCACCTCCGTATGCGGCATTACATCGGTAATTTCAGCAGTGTTTTTCAGTGCCGCTGCACGTTTGGCGTTGTAAAGCTCTGTAAATATACGGTTTTTTGAAGAATCCCCCTCCACTAACGATAAAAGCATTGCGGTGCCGTATATAAGAGCCTCGGTCTGCGCTGAGCTTGCGCTTAAATCAACCGAAAGCGAGGGTATTCCCGAAATTCGCAAATCAGCCGCAATTTGTGAAATCAGGTCAGAGCCCTGCTCTTCAAAACGCGTCTGCAATGAGGAATTATCAATTATATCGTTGTAGCCAAGCAGCAGCATTGCCCTTTTATAAATATCAAATCCCTTCATTTTTATTTTCCTCGCTTTCCGTTTTTTTAGTGTTCAAAAGTCCCTGCCTGTCGGGAACAATGCCGTCGGGCAGGCGCTCTAAAAATTGCCTTTTATCAATAATTCCCTTTTCAAACAAATTAAGCAGGGTGTTTACACATTCGCGTTCACTGTAAACAGTGCCCGTGCCAACCTCAATTTTAGCGTTTATTATAAGCCCGCGCAGTCTGTCCGCGTCAAATGTAAAATATTTTGTTCCCTTGCCGACATTTTGCTTTATGGCGCGCTTTCCGTAGCACGAAATCCAAAAGTCCGCCCAAATGCGTGAAATTTCCTCTGCAAAGGAGTAAAAGCGGTTTTTAACTATCTGCAAGGGCATTATTGCAGCATTTTGCATTGTTATAAGCGCAGTGGCGTTATCGGCGCGGCTGTCACCGAGCGCCACCTCATTTGCCCCACTCTGCGTTAAGGTGTTGTCAATCAGCGTTTGAAGACTTTGGTCAAAATTCCGGCTGAAATCGGGCGGTGCAACGTATTTTACCGCTCCGCTTACCTCCTCGTTGCTGCCGTAAACCTTAACTATCTGACCCGGCTCGTTGGTAATGCCGTCCGGCACGGTATCGCCGTTTATCACCATCATCGGCATACCTGTAGTCATAGCCGACCATACGTTTGCAATCTGGTTGGGTATAAGGTAAGTAATCTCGCTTTCTCCGTAAATCAGCCCTTCCCTTTTTTCCCAGGAGAAAACCGCAAGCGGGTAAAGCGAAAGCTCTGTGTCAAATACCTTTCGCACTGTGGCGTTTTCGGTAACCTTCACACTTTTAATTGTATAGCCGCCGTCCGATTTATATTCCTTAAAAAGCTTTGTGAATACAGTCACCTTTCCGTCGTCTGCGCCTTCTTCAATCGCTCTGAGAGTCGAAATATCCGCGCCGTTACGCCTTGCTTCCCGCAGCACAGCCTCTGTCTCGTGGCAGCTTGCAATAATTATATACGGCTGCTGCTGAACATCCGAAATATAAGGGTCGCCGAAATAAACGTTTTCAATATTTAAAACCTCGCAGGAAATATCGCCCTTTATCGGCATACGCATTTCCTTATCGGCATAAAGCCCGGTTTTAATATCACCATTCCAATATGTGTATAAAATACCCGTTCCGCCTATATATGCGTTTCTCAGCGCCGTGGCATAAAGCGAGGTAAGCCCAACACGCTCCGCAGTAACGCTGTAATAATCACTGAGCGCCGACATTGCCGTGTTGATCTCGTCATTTCTTGAATTTTTGCTGTTGTCGACTGTAGGTATGCCCTCTGCCGAAAATGAAACCGACAGCGGTGCGCTTAATATCTGCGACATTTTATAATCGCCTATTCGCTTTATTATGTTGTGCCGTACCAGCGGGCGGTCATTGCCGCATTTCGCGCCGTACCACTGGTCGCCAATGTAAAAGCGCTCATTTATACGGTTTTGCTCGTAAAGCCCGCGTTTTCCGAGCGCCGATTTAAAATCAGCCGCCTTGCGGTATTCTTCGTATATTTCAAAGGGTTTGTTCATAAATTAGCCTCCTTTTAGAGTAAAGGGAGGGTTGCCCCTCCCCCGTACCGTTGTTTGTTAAACTTTAAGCTACCGTAACCTTTGCAACTTTAGAGTCAACGCCGGCAATGCCGTCAACAATTATTCTTACAAAGTAATAGTATGTACCCTTTGTAAGCGTGGTGGGTATAGTAAAGGAGCTTGTGGTTGCGTTTGCTACCTTAACGGCTGATGCCTTGTTTGCGTCCTTGCAGGAGTACCACTGGTAGGTAAGCGCGCCGCTGCTGGTTGCGGTAACAGAAAGCGAACCGCTTATGCTGCCGGCTGTAACGTTCTTATCCGCAACATCAGAGCTGATGGTAATTGTAGGCGAAAGCCATGCCCAAACCGCGTCAAGACCGCTCTTGTTTACGAATACATCATAGTAAATTCTGTAATCGAACTTGTAAGCGTCGGCGTCAATGTTCTGCTCGGGCGTGAATATTCTCATCTTTTCGGTCTTCTTTACCAGGTGCGCGCCGCTCTTGGGGCATACAAGCATATATACCTCGCGTGCGTTTGCCTGCGGGGTAAATCCGCCCGCGTTTGCCGCGTTAAAGGTGTAGGCGGTCTTCATACGCTCCGAAACTACCGGTATAATAGCCACGCCGTTTATAGATTTAACCTTGAGGGTAATTTCTCCCTGCTTAAAATCGGAAACGGTTATCATACGCGAAATTTCGTTGGAATTTTGCAGTGCAGCGTACATATAGCTGTCAACAAAGGCTACAAGCTCTTCGTCATAGCCTACTACCGACTGAACCTCGTTTATCAGCTTGCAAAGCGCTTCGTAGGGCTTTGTTTTGTCGCCGTTTACAAGGTTAGAGCGCGTAGCGGCAAGCCCCGCCAGCTTTGAAATAACGTATGCGTCGCACTCGGGCACAACCTTTGTGCGAACGTATTCGCCGAGAATCTTGCCCGCAAGGTTTGCAATGCCGGTTTCGCTCATATCCTCACGGTCTATCTGGAGTGAACGCGCGCGGTCCATAGACATGGTGTAAGAGGTGTTTGCTACGGTTATAGCGCCCTTGGTAAAGCCCGTGTCGCGGTCGTAATCGGCAAGCCCCTGAAAATCAACATCAGGTATAATTACGGTTTTGGCGCCTACAAATTTCGCAGCAAGCGCGTTATCGGCAAAAAAACCTGTTGCGCTTTTCTGTGCAAAGAGCTTATCAAGCTCGGTTGAATATCTGGTTGCGTTTTCTATAGAATTGAATGACATAATAATTTTTCTCCTTTTTTATCTCCAAAGACCCTTTAAAAATTCTGCGGTCTCCGGGTTAATTCCGCCCTTTCGGTCGGTAAGCGAGCCGAGACTTAAATTCTCGGTATTTTTTTGTTTAAGGACTGCCGTTTTTGCCGCCCTTTCCTCTGTGTGCCGGTAGCGTAAATACTCGTCAAGCAATTTTGTACCGCGCAGCTCCGCGTTTTCCACTACTGCGGCGGGCAGATCGGAAATGCTTTTTATTTCGGGAAATTCCGCGCTGAGCTCCTTAAAGCCGTCGCTTTCCTCCCCGCTGTTTTCAAGCTGCATAACATAGCTTGCCATTTCCCCGTTGCCGCCGCATTTATCGGTCAGCTCCTGCAGGCGTACCTCTTCGTTTTGCTTTTTGAGTGCCGCTATATATTCGGAAACACTGTGGCCCGCTTTCGCGGCAATGTTTTTCAGCGCCTCGTAATCGTCGGCTATCGCCTCAAATTTAAGCCCCATTTGCGCAAGTCGTGCCGCGTCTTCAAGCCCTAAATTTTTAATTTCCTTATTGAATTTTACAGGAACGAACACTTCTTTTTCAGCCTCCGGTGTGGTGTCCGGTGCAGCCGACGTTTCTTCTTTCTCCGCCGCCTCGGGTTGTGCGGCGTTTTCCAAACCAACGTTTTCCAAATTTATTCTTCCTTTCTTTTTTTACGGGCGGGTGCCGTCTTCTTCCTGCTCGGTACCGTCATAGGAAAGAAAATTAGCATATTCCCGCCGGAGCCTTAAAAGCTCCTCGTCCTCTTTTCTTGCTGTTACCTTTTTCGGCTTTTGGGTCGGCACCGCGTTTAAACCGGATAAAAACCCGGCGGCAAACGCAGCCAACACCGCTAAAAACATAATGAACACTGTCATACGTCCCATCCTCCGTTCAAATCAGCTCCGCCTATTTCCGCCGTGCGGTAAACAGGCTTTTCTTCCTTTCTCGGGTGAAAATGCTTTACATCCTCAAACGCATAGCGCAAAGCGTCGCACAGGTGGTTATCGCTGTCTTTCGGCAGCCTTTGCCCGCGCTCGTTTGTGCGGTCGTCGTACACATAAGACGATAATTCCCGTATCATATTCACGCAATCGGGATGTACCGTTATGCGGTACTCGCTTATGGCGGCTATGCCGTTTAAAATGCTGTCCCGCCCCTTGACCGAAGGCACTATGCGCGTGATTCCCAGCCGCCTTAAATCGTCGTTGGATTTAGGCTCTGCACAGTCAGCGCGTATGCGCTCCTTTGCGTAGCCCAGCTTTTTAATTTCCTCGGCAATATCACAGTTGAGCATGCGTGTTCTGCAAAACTCGCAAAAAATGTAAAGCTCCTTAGTCTCGGGGTTAGCGGCAAAGCCCACAAAGCCCGTCGGGTCATTTGTGTACCCGTAATCAAGCCCGAAAAAGTTCTTCCAGCGAAAGCGTTCGTTTTCGGGAATTTCCTTTTTCCCTACCGACCAGTTTTCGTAAACCAGCCCCTCCGAAATGCCCCAGTTTCCAAGCCCCGCCACCTCGTATTTCCTGCGATTGGTTTTCTTCATACGTTCAAAAACCTTTCTGTCGGTATCGTCAAGAAATTCGTTTATAAGGTAGTTTGTGGAAAAGCAGGCAACATCGGGGCTGTCACCGTCGAAAAAGCGCTTTTTAAGCCAGTGCGTGCCGCTCCACGGGTTAAAGGTAATTGTAGTCTGCTTGTAAAGCGGCGGCTCTGTCACGCCGCGCGGAACCGATAAATCCAGCTTATCAAAATCTGCCTCGTGCGCAATTTCAAACGCCTCTTCTATCCAAACAAAGTTTAAAAACCCGCTCGGCACAGTGGCAGACGCCAATTTCAGAACATCGTCAAACCCTCTGAAAATTATTTTCTGCCCCGTCGGCTCAAAAACCATTTCCATTGGAGATACGGTGTTGCGCCATAGGTGCGTAACCCCCAGTCTTTCCTGCGCCCATTTAAGCTGGGCGAAGGTCGAGTCGCGGTGCGTGTTCATTACCTGGCGCACTACAAGCAGGTTACTGCCCGGGTATTTCATAAGCCTGTAAATAAAATTAAGTGCCGTTGTGGCTGATTTTTTTGAACCTTTGCCGCCCTTTAATACCCTGTAACGCTTGTCGCAGTTCCAGTATTCATCGTACCCGCCGCCGATAATTTCCGATAATTTAATTTCCGATATCGTCTATTATCACCACCGCTCTGCCGCTTTCCTTTTTTTCGGTCTCTTTTTCGCTGATAATTGAACGAAGCTCCTTTATAGCCGAAAGATCCCCACTCGCCGCCTTCTTATAAAGCGCAATCATAACCGCGGTTTTTCTTGTCGGGTCTTTAATGTTGAACCCCTCGTCTTTAAGCGACTCTGCCTCCGCGTCCGATAGCCTTTCATTAAGCAGCGACTTCATGGTTTTATAAAGTAACTTGTCATTTTCTTTCACAGCGTTTCCCTCCCGGCAACGCCATAATATAACAAAACAAAACCGCCATTCACCGACAAGCATATAAATCAGGTTAAATAATTTTAACCGATAAATATAAAAAACAAACCCACAGCCAAAGCACGTAACAAATGCTTTGACCGTGGGTTTGTTATAGGTCTTATTTAAGTTGAGTTATTTAATCTCTTTTAAAAATTCCGAGGTTCTTTCAAGCGCTTCCTTAATGTGCTCTGTCGAATAGCAGTAGGACGCGCGCACAAAGCCCTCTCCGCTGTTTCCGAACGCCGTTCCCGGAACAACCGCCACACGCTTTGAGTACAGCAGCTTTTCACAAAATTCTTCGCTGCTCATTCCCGTGCTTTTAATTGACGGGAAAGCATAAAAAGCGCCTTTGGGCTCGCGGCAGGTAAGCCCTAACTTATTAAAGCCCGAAACTATCAGCCTGCGGCGCATATCGTATTCCTTTACCATACGCTCAACATCCTCGTCACAGTTTTTAAGCGCCTCTATTGCGGCATATTGCGAGGTGGTGGGTGCGCACATTATGGCAAATTGATGAATTTTGGTAATCTGCTTCATTATTTCGGCAGGTCCGCAGGCATACCCTAAGCGCCACCCGGTCATAGAAAACGCCTTTGAAAAGCCGTTTACGGTGACTGTTCTTTCCCACATTCCATCAATAGCGGCTGGGGCTACGTGCTTTTTACCGCCGAAGGTAAGCTCGGAATATATTTCGTCCGAAAGTACTAAAATATTAGTGTCTTTAAGTATTTCCGCAATTTTTTCAAGGTTCTCCCTTTCCATAATTGCCCCCGTAGGATTACACGGATACGGCAAAACAAGCAGCTTTGTGCGCTCGCTTACAGCCTCTTTGAGCTCTTCGGGCGTTACCTTAAAATCGTTTTCCGCCTTTGTTTCTATTATTACCGGTGTTCCGCCTGCAAGCCGCGTTATCGGCTCGTAGCAAACAAAACTCGGCTGCGGAATTATAACCTCGTCCCGGGGCTACCACAGCGCGTATGCAGGCGTCAATAGCCTCGCTGCCGCCCACGGTTATAAGTATTTCGCTTTCAGGCTTGTAGCAAAGCGAATATTTACGCATAACAAAATCCGCCACCGCCGTGCGCAGCTGCGCAATACCGCGGTTTGCAGTGTATTTTGTGTGCCCCTTTTCAAGCGAATTTATACCCGCCTTGCGTATTTGCCACGGCGTTTGAAAATCCGGCTCCCCAACGCCTAAGGATATAACATCATCCATTGTAGCGGCAATATCAAAAAATTTGCGTATACCCGACGGCTTGATTTCCGCAACGGTAGGGTTAATAATGCGGGAGTAATCTATCATATCCAGAGTTGCCCCCTGTCGTCTTCCCTGTCGTTTACAAGCTCAACATCCATTTCCTTGTAACGGCGCATAACAAAGTGTGTCGAGGTCTGCGTTACCGAGTCAATCGTAGCAAGCTCGCGCGCCACAAAACGCGCTATATCCTGAAGTGTTTTGCCCTTTACAACAACGTTTAAGTCATATCCGCCTGACATAAGGTAAACCGATTCCACCTCGTCATATTTCATAACCTTTTCGGCAACCTCCTCAAAGCCCAGCCCTGCTTTGGGTATAACATTAAGCTCAACTATTGCCGAAACAAAGGCGCTGTCAAGCCGCTGCCAGTCAATTATCGCCTTGTAGCCCTTAATTAAGCCGTCCTTTTCAAGCTGCTTTATTTCACTTTTTACCGTTTCCTCGTCCGTTCCCAGCATTACGGCTATTTCTTCCGCCGTATATTTTGCGTTACGCGCCAATAATTTAAGTATTTCGTATTTCATTGTGTTTTCCTCCTTTAAAAATTAAAAAAGCCCCAAGCGCAAATAATTTGCACTCGGGACGAATAAACAAATATCCGTGTTACCACCCGTTTTCGGAGCATACGCTCCGCACTCTGCGGTACTTAATAATACCTTTGCCGATAACGGCGGCAGCCGTCTGCCCTTTCAGGCGCCGCTCAGGGGTAGCTTCATCACGCTCGGCAAACAGGAACTTTCAGCAATTATTCCCTCTCTTTTGTTCGCTTTTTGCGGATTACTTATCCCCTTCATAGCGTTTTAACTGATTATTATATTACCTCAAAAATATAATTTTGTCAAGCACTTAAATATCAGGTGCAAAAAATGTATTTTATTGTTGCTATAAACAAAGTTTTATGGTATTATAAATATTACTAAATAACTTGGGTGATTAAATGAAATTGGTGATGAGCATTGTTTATGTTGCCGTATTAGGCGTTCTTGCTCATTATATAGGCGAATCCCTGCCCCGCGGCCGTTTCAGCGAGGGCGGCTTTCTTTACCGTGCGCGAAATTGGGAAAACGGCGGCGCGGTTTATGAATGTCTGGGTATAAAAAAATGGAAAACCCGCCTACCCGATATGAGCCGCGTTATGCGGGATATGCTGCCTAAGCGCGTTACATACGACGCCACAAGCGAAAGCCTTACCGCGCTTATAAGAGAAACCTGCGTAGCGGAATTTATTCATTGCTGGCTCTGCGTTTTCTCGGTAGGAATCTATGTTATCTGGAAAAACTATATCGGAATAATTTTAATGCTTGTATTTATATTCTGCAATATTCCGTTTATTCTTATTCAGCGGTACAACAGGCCGCATCTTATAAAGCTGCGTGACAGAATGATAAGGAGAGAAACAAGGAAAAAATGCGATTGCTGATATTATCCTGCAACACAGGCGAGGGGCACAATTCCGCCGCCAAAGCTATAAAAGAATGTTTTTTGAATAATAATGACGAATGTGATATAAAGGATGCGCTGGCTTTCTGGTCACCAGAAAAATCCAAGCTGATAAGCAAGGGGCATGTTTTGATATACCGCAAATTTCCCAAGCTATTCGGCGTGAGCTACCGTTTTGAAGAAAACCACCCCCCGAAGGAGGGCGATGACTCCCTTATTTACGAGCTTGTAATCAAAGGGTGCGAGTCGCTCTATGAATTTTTGCAGACCGAAAAGTATGACGCGATAGTATGCACCCATGTTTTCTCGGCAATGATGATGACCGAGCTTAAAAAACGGCGCAAAATAAACATACGCTCCTATTTTGTCGCGACCGATTACACCTGCTCGCCCGGCGTTAATCAGACGAATATGGACGCGTATTTTATCCCTCACAAAAAACTTACCGAAGAATTCGCGGGTAACGGTCTGCCCGTTTCCCGCATTGTCCCTTCGGGTATTCCAGTGCGGCGCGATTTTTACGGTAAAACAGAGCCGCAAAGGGCTAAACGCACGCTGGCGCTCCCGCAAAACAAGCGCGTAGTGCTTTTAATGTGCGGCAGTATGGGCTGCGGACCCATTAAGGATTTAGCCGAGCTTTTGCCGCAGCAGCTGCCTGAAGACGCAATTCTTGTTATAATTTGCGGCAATAACGTAAAGCTTTACCGCTCGCTTACAAAATATCCCCTGCCCGATAACGTGCGGGTAATAGGGTTTACAAGCCGCATGCCGCTTTATATGGACGCGGCGGAGCTGATTTTAACTAAACCCGGTGGACTGAGCACCACCGAGGCGGCGGTTAAGGGCTTGCCCATGCTGTTTATTGACGCCGTGCCGGGCTGCGAAACGCGGAATATTGAGTTTTTCATTTCCAACGGCTGCGCCGATATGCGCGAGGGTGCTATTGAGCTGTGCGACGCGGTGTGCGATTATCTCGAAAGCCCGTCAAAGCTCAATAAAATGTCGCAAACGCTTAAAAACGAGTTTTGCGGCTGCGCTGCCGATATTATAAGAGACTATATTGTTAAGGATGCAGATTGTGTATATGGTAGATTATAGAAAATTACGGCCGAACAATATAAACACGCCCGAATTTAAGCACCTGCTGTTATTGCTTTACTGGCCCGTTTACGGCGCGACATTTTGGCTTTTGGAGCGCGGTTTATCACTTAATTACCACCCCGTTGAGGTGGCTTTTGACGCAAAAATTCCGTTTTGCGAATTTTTCGTTTTCCCCTATTATTTTTGGTTTGTCTTTTTGGTGGGAATACACCTTTACACCCTGCTTTTTGATATTCCTGCCTTTAAAAAGCTGATGTATTTTATCATTATAACCTACACAATTACCACCGTTATATACATATTTTACCCCACAAAGCAGGAACTGCGCCCCACCGAATTTCAGCGGGATAATTTCTGCGTTGATATTGTAAAAGCACTTTATAATTTCGATACGAATACAAATGTCTGCCCCTCTCTGCACGTTATAGGCTCGTTTGCGGTTTATTTCACCACTCTTTATTGCAAACCGTTTAAAACGCCTTTATGGCAGACAGTTCTGCTTGTTATCACAATACTTATAAGCATTTCCACCGTGTTTTTAAAGCAACATTCAATAATCGATATAATTGCGGCTTTAGCAGTCTGTGCCGTCGCATTCCCCTTTGCCTATATTTTGCCCGACCGTATCAAAAGTCACAATGCAGCCGCAAAAGAAACCGCCTGACCGGAGAAAAAATGGATTTTTTAAGTTTGAGAAAAGAAGTTATAAAAAAATATTTTATACATATGAACGATATGCAGTTCGAGGCGGTTACGACCATTAACGGTCCGCTTTTAATACTTGCGGGCGCGGGCAGCGGAAAGACTACCGTGCTTGTCAACCGAATTGCAAATCTTGTAAAATTCGGGGACGGATACAGAAGCACCTACTGCCCCGCTGTTACCGAGGAGGATATTAAAGCGGGTGAGGACTATTTAAACGGCGTTACCGATTATGTACCGAACGGCATTTTTTCAGTGCACCCGGTTCGCCCGTGGCAAATATTAGCCATTACCTTTACAAACAAGGCGGCGGGCGAGCTTAAAGAGCGAATAGCCGCTCGCTTGGGCGAAGACGCAAACGATATCCCGACGGCCCGCTTTGAAG